>OLGY01000258.1_pt1 | contig 42997 bp, 27 predicted proteins | sample 1605951 | NCBI WGS metagenome assembly OLGY01 (sample SAMN03283280) | human gut metagenome | biome: human-associated habitat; material: feces | host: Homo sapiens | place: Peru | collected 2012
TGCAAAGATAATAAAAAAAAAGTAATATACAATGAAGACGCTTCTACAGAGTCTTCAACAGATCCTTCAACGAAAGAAGCCAAAAAGGTAAGCGCTCAAACCGTGAATATAGGAAAGAACAAGCAGATGTTCTGGACCTCAAAAGTATGGGTGAAAGTGCGTGAAAACAGTGTAGATTCGGAACACTGGAGAGATGTTGCCCTCTGGTGCGATACAGGCAAGAAGGGATATATCAGGAACGAACAGTTTGATAATTGGTGCGCCTTCGGACCGGGTACAACCTTCTGGTTTCCAACTGGTACAGACGCCAAGATTTCCCTCATGTCATATTCCAAGATTACCACGACGACGATAGACGATTCTGTTCCTACGCTCGACAGAGAACGTACCAACATCGAGAGAAAGAAGGTGGGATTACCTTCACTCGAAGAAGAGGAGAAAGGAGCTGAATCCTATATGTATGTCTTCCACTCCACTTCCCGTAAAAGCGATGTTCCTACCATCCTGAAGGGTAACCCAACGTCGGAATATATATCTTCCGACAACAACAACGGTTACGTCTTGTCATACAAGAGTACCTGGGGATTAGGGTTCTACAAGTACACAGGCTCACAGTTATCGCCATACCGTGCGTGGTTGCCTCAGAACATGGTGAGCAAGAGTAATAGTGAGAATCTGGCTTTGGGCAAGCAGGCCATCCATCTGGTCTTTGCCAAAGGCACTTCCGGTATTCTCCCTCCTACTATCCAAAGAGACCAGGAAGAAGAAAAGCTCTTCAACCTCTCTGGTCAGCCAGTAGGCAAAGCCGCCAAGGGGCTTGTCATCAGCCGGAAGAAAGGAAAGTTTATCAAGAGATAAATCAATTCTTTAGCTTATTGCTCCAATAAGCTATTGGGAAACAGACAAAGAGGGTGTGTCATAAAATTATGACACACCCTCTTTGTCTTTTGTATACTATTGATATGTTGTTGGAAAAGATAGTATATGTTTTTAAGATATATAGCTTCTCTGGCCGCACAACAGCTGTTGTGCGCTTGCATATCAGCTGTTGTGCGCTCGTACATCAGGTGATGTGCATGCGGTGGTCAACTGTTATGCACCAACTGTATCTAGGTTTATGACACGGTCATGTTGAACCACTGGCTAAGGTTAAGTTCTTATTTGAAGAGCCCGAAGAGTTCAGCATCTATCAGATCAGTCACCTTACGGAAGTCTTCAGGATTCTCACCAAACTCCAGATTGTCACCACCAACGATGATAAGGCGACCTTTGTAACTCTTGATCCATTCTTCGTAACGGTTGTTCAAGCCCTGGAGATAGTCGATGCGGATACTCTTCTCGAAGTCTCTGCCTCGCTTCTCAATGTGCTTGACAAGCGTTGGGATACTGCTCTTGATGTAAATCATCAGGTCTGGGAGTTTCACCAGACTAATCATCAGATCAAAGAGATCGGTATAGTTATCGAAATCCCTATCGCTCATCTTACCGAGGTCATGAAGATTAGGAACGAAGATGCGGGCATCCTCGAAGATAGTACGGTCCTGTACGATGGTCTGTTCTGAACGGGAGATTTCCACGACATCATGGAATCGCTTGTTCAAGAAATAGATCTGAAGATTGAACGCCCAGCGTTCCATATCCTGATAAAAATCAGCCAGATACGGATTATTATCTACCGGTTCGAAGTTTGCCTTCCAACCATATCTTTTGGCAAGCATCTTGATTAATGTAGTCTTGCCGCTACCTATATTTCCTGCTATTGCTATATGCATCTTTTTTTACTTTTTTACCTTTTAGTTTTGGCTTGGGGACCAGCGATGGAATCGCTGGGAACGGGGGCGCAAAAGGGGGAATGGCGCTTTTTACCTTTTTACCCTTTTACTTTTTTACCTTTCAGAAAAGAGGCCGAAGAGCTTGGCATCAATCTTATCGATGATTTCACCAAACTGCTTGGGATTGTGCTCGAAGTCGAGATTGTCTACTTCCACGATGAGCACATTGCCGGTATATTTGTTCATGATGAAATCTTCGTAGAGATTGTTGATACCTTCCAGATAATCGATAGGCATCTTCTGCTCATATTCGCGACCTCGCTTCTGGATATTCTTGACGAGATGAGGGACGGAGGAACGGAGATAAATCATGAGTTTCGGCATCTCCACCACTTCCATCATCGACTCGAAGAGTTCCATGTAGGTTTCATAATCGCGCTGGTCCATATTGCCCATTCTGCGGTTGTTTGCCGCAAAGACATATACACCCTCGAAGATGGTACGGTCCTGGATGACGGTCTCCGTACTATGCTGAATCTCCAGCAGATTCTTGAATCGCTGCTTGAGATAGAACACTTCCATATTGAGTGCCCATCGGGGAATGTCCTTGTAATAATCATCGATATAGGGGTTATCAGCCACGGGTTCCAAGAACTTCTTCCAACCATAGTGTTTGGCGAGCATCTTGGTCAACGTGGTCTTACCGCTACCGATGTTTCCTGCTATTGCTATATACATTTATTTTGAATGAATAATTTACAATTTATAATGAATAATGGGGGCTAGCGCCCTGCATTGACTGCAAAATTACAACAAATATTTGGTATAAACAAAAAAAGTCCCGCAGATTTCGCAAATTACGCCAATTATTATCCATATAGAATAAAAAACTGCATAATCTGCAAAACTGCGGGATCAACTTATAAAATCAACTATTCAAATGTGTATTTCTGTCTAATAGTCTCGTTCGATGAGTTCGAGACACATGCGGGAGTTATGGTAAGGACATTTCCAGAAACCAGCCTTATCATCCTCCTTGTTCACTGAACCATCTTCGAGGATAGCCCAATGCCACTCACCGTTCTTGGCGTCCAGGAGATGCTTTGCCACATAGTTCCAGCACTGGATGGCAACCAGGAGATTCTCCTCGGTACGGAAATACTGGTAAAGGTCGATATGGCCGATGATGTTCTCACACTGCACCCACCACTGGCGCTGCAGATCGAACTTATCGCCATCCTTCCAATGCTCATAAACCATACTGCCATCAGGACGCAAACCTTCATCTGCAGCCTCAGCAATACGGCGGATGAGGCGCTCAATCTTATGAAGCACCTCCTTATCACCCAATACGAGGGCGGTTTCGTGGAGCAGCCAGGAAGCCTCGATATCATGACCATAGCTCTCGATATTGCGTTTGCCCTCCCACTCATCATTGAAGAAGAGGTCGAGGTGATAAGTTTCCTTATTGAGCAACTTATCGGTGAAGATATCGAGGAGATTGCGGATGCTCTTCTCCAGTTCTGGAGTCTTCCAAACGCGATAGAGGTTGGTATAAGGCTCGATGATATGGAGATGGGTATTCATGGTACGGGAACCATTCTCGTCCTTATCCGAGAGACGCATGTCGGCAATCGGATTCCATTCACGGGTCAAGGCTTCGATATAACCATTGTTCTTGGCATCAAAGGCATGTTTCTCGATGTCATGATACAGGGAGATGGCAATATCCAGCGCTTCCTGATCGCCTGTGGCACGAGCATACTCCGAAAAGCCATAGATGGCAAAACCAATAGCATAGGTCTGCTTCTTGGTATCGAGTGGGTTACCCTTGTAATCAACGCTCCAGTAGATGCCGCCATATTCCTTGTCCAGGAAATGATCACGGACATACTCCTTGGCGCGGGTAGCAGCCTCCAGATACTCCGGTTTCTTCAACACACGGTAGGCAGCAGAGAACGCCCAAAGGATGCGGGCATTCATCACAGCACCTTTCTCGGCTTCAGGGTGTACCTGGTCATTACCATCTACACGACCATAGAAGCCGCCGTTTTCTTCATCTTTCACCTTGTCAATCCAATACTTGAGGATGTTGTTCTCCAGGACATCCTTCATCGTTTCTTTCAAGTTTTCCATTTTTTTAAGTGATTATCAGTTGTACATCATTCTACTTCTTGATAGGGAACTTCCATGACAATACCATCAACAGGAAGGCAATGACAGCAGGGAAGAGTGAGAACAATGACCATACCATCGTGAGCACAGAGTCGGTGACACTGGCTGGGTCGATCATCGTATTACCCATATCGTCTGTAATCATGTTGGCACCTGCCCAACCCAGGAAAAGGGCAATAAGAGAACCGGAAATGGCGGTACCAAACTTCTGACTCATCGTACCTGATGAGAAAATCAAACCGGTAGCTGAGGTTCCGAAATGCTCAGTATGATAGTCGGCTACATCGGCATACATAGACCACATCAATGGAGAATAGATACCAATACCTACAGAAGTCAGGACAACCAAGGCAATCATCACCCAGATATAAGCTGGATCCATTGGGATGAAGAAGAATGCCACGGAGAGAACCAGACAGAGAACGGCTGCCCAGAAGAAAGCCATGCGCTTGCTGCCTACCTTGCGGGTAAACCATGGAGAAACACCTCCGAAAATCATACAGGTTACCTCACCGAATGCCATGAATACGGTATAGTTGATGATCAATCCCTCGATGGTTACATTGCCATGCAGACAGTAATCGAACATATAACCGGCTACGGCATAGCGGAAACCGTTGAAGAAGTTGGTGCAGACGGCGATGGCAGTCATATAGAGCCATGCCTTGTTGTGAACGAGGTCAGCAAACTGCTTGAAGGAGAACTTCTCGGCACGCTTTGGCTTGAGACGTTCCTTGGTAAGGAGTCCGCAAGCCAAGGTCATCACAGCAGCAATGATACCGAGTACGGCACCAATGACAGCATACTGATGAGCAGCATTTCCACCTACCATCTTCTGGAGATATGGGAAGGAAAGCAAGGTGGCGAAACCCATCGCATAAGCTCCCACCATACGGAAAGAAGAGAACTGGTTTTTCTCATTATCATCCTCGGTCATCACACCGAGCAATGAACCGTAAGGAACATTTACCATGGTATATACCGCCATCATCAGGAGATAGAGGGCATAAGCATAGATTCGCTTGCCTACAGGACCGAAGTCTGGGGTGTAGAGCAAGAGAGCAAATATCAATCCGAAAGGAATGGCACCATAGATGAGCCAAGGACGATAGGTACCGAAACGGCTCTGGGTACGGTCGGCAAGACTACCCATCAACGGGTCGGTAACCACATCGAACATACGAGCCACGAGCATCAGCACCGCAGCATCGGCAAAAGAGAGTCCGAAGACATTGGTAAAAAACAGAGGAAATGCAATAGACATCACCTTCCATACGATACCACCGGCAGCGGCATCACCGAGTGCATAAGCAATTTTTTCTTTTATACTAGCCATTGTTTTACTTTGAACTTTTAATTTTGAACTTTGAACTGTACGAAAAAGGGATTCGCCCCTCGTACATATTTATAATACGTACGAGGGTAAAGAATCCCTACAATCTTAATACCTATGAAAAAAATTACTTATTTAATGTTTCCTTATTCTTTGCAACCAAAGCCTTGATCTTCTCTACTGAGAACTGAGTGCGATAGTCGTCCTTTGGTGTATTCATGCAGTAATCAACCAGACGGTCGATGGTAGAAGTTGCTACGTGCATACGTGTATCAGAAGAAGCATAGTAGATGAATACCTTGCCATCCTCATCTGCAATCCAACCATTGGTGAAGACAACGTTCATCACATCACCGATATACTCAGGACCTTCCGGTACGAGAAGGTATCCACCAGGCTCTGCAATCACCTTTGTAGGATCCTCAAGAGATGTCATATACATATAGAGTACATAGCGGAGACCGCTGGCACAGCCACGAACACCGTGAGCCAGGTGCAACCATCCCTTATCTGTCTTGATAGGATGAGGACCCTCACCATTCTTCACCTCCTGAATAGTATGATAGTGACGGGCATTGATGATCTTCTCTTCCTTGATTTCGGCATGAGTGATATCATCAACAAGAGCCCAACCGATACCACCACCAGAACCTGTATCGATGAAACCATCCTGTGGACGGGTATAGAAAGCATACTTGCCATCAACGAACTCTGGGTGGAGAACCACATTGCGCTGCTGACTCTTGGTCTTCAAATCAGGAAGACGCTCCCAGTTAACCAAGTCCTTGGTACGTGCGATAGCAGCTGTTGCTGTTGCAGCACTGAGGTCACCTGGCTGATCATCATCATGACGCTCAGCACAGAACACGCCATAGATGTAACCATCCTCATGAGCGGTGAGTCGCATATCATAGATATTGGTAGCAGGAACCACATCCTCTGGCATGGTGATAGGCTCATCCCAGAAACGGAAGTTGTCGATACCGTTAGGACTCTCGGCTACTGCAAAGAAACTCTTGCGGTCAGCACCCTCCACACGAACAACGAGGAGATACTTTCCGTTCCACTTGATGGCACCGGAATTGAGGGTAGCATTCATCATGATGCGCTGCATCAGATATGGGTTACTCTTCTCATCGAAGTCGTAGCGCCACTCCAATGGTGTATGTTCTGCAGTAAGGATAGGGTTCTTATACTTCTCGTAGATACCGTTTCCCCACTCTACCGGTTCATTCTTACGGCTCAGCAATTCCTCATGATGAGCACGAAGAGCCTTCACTTTTTCTTGAAATGTTGTCATAATATTTTTTACTTTGAACTTTAAACTTTGAACTTTATGATTAGTAAAGACTATTGAATTCTTCACTCTTCGTTCTTCACTTAACTTTCTTGATGTCTTTGACAAAAAGGACTTTCTTTTCGTTCTTGAATGCCTTGAAGTCATTGACGATGGCTCCATCACCTACTCCAGGGAGATAAGCCTCCTCCTGAGGTTTGTCCCAAGCATTGCGCCAGAAGAGAACGTAGCTCAACTGATACTTCTGAAGTACTGGCCAAAGAGTCTGGGTGAACCAGTTCTGCTTCTGCGAAATGCCTCGGCATCCTGTCTCGGAGAGCGCAGGAATCTTGTTGATTTTCTTGGCAGCCTGCATCATCACATCCAATGTCTCGGTAAGATTCTTCTGATAGGTGGCATCATTGTTGTCAAACTCATAGATGTCAACGCCTACCAGATCAACGAACTTATTACCCGGATAACGCTCCAAGAAAGCATCAACGTTCTTCTCGTCTCCCAAGTTTGGCGACCAAGCCCATACGATGTTGTTACACCCTGCTTCAGTAAGTCTGTGATAGGTTTTTACGTAAAGTTGGTTGTATTGCGCAGGTGTACAACTGTTGGCTCCCCACCAGAACCATCCGCCATTCATCTCATGCCACGGACGGAAGATAACGGGAACGAGTTGTCCTTTATCATTCTTCAACGAGAGGATGAAATCTGATACTTTCTTGAGCCATGCATCAAACTTCTGCTGCTGAGCACCTCCGTCAAGAACAGCAGCTACGGCATCCCCCTTCGGATCCCAGGCATTCTCTCCTGTTGCCGGATTCCATGGATGCCAACTCAAGGTTACGATACCGCCACGCTTGTGCTGTGCCAGAATCTCCTTTCTCATACGGTCGAAAGGAACGCCGTCGAGATTTTCCTTGCTGTCGAGTTCTATCTTACCGAGGTCGAATCCCATCACTGCAGGATAGTCGCCCGTAGTGAGGAGCACGTCGCTCTTTCCTTCATCCCATTTCCAAGTGGTACCATACATCGGGTCATCCTGATGACCCAACATGATACCCTTGCTTAATAATTTCTGCAACCGAGTCTTCAGCTGTCCTGCAGGAGTTTTGCTGCAATCTTTCTTGCCTTTACAGCAGGATGTATTGGCAGCCTGGACTGATGCACCAGTGACACCGTCCACCTGAGCCATAGCTCCCTGCATCGCCAGCAGACAAGCTGCACTCAATAAATATTTCTTTAATACCATATCATTATAATGTTAAGTGTTAAATGTTAAGTTATTAGCATTTGAATTGGCTTTCCATTCGGACGCCGAACGTTGTTTCTTCACTCTTCGTTCTTCACTCTTCACTTTCGAAGCTGCGCTTCGATGAATCGCTGCCATTCATCCCACTGCTCCTGATACCAGAAATGTCCAGTCATCTGATAGAGACTCAAGGTCTTAGGAGCCTTTACGCTATTGTAAAGTCCGTAAGATGATGTAGGAGGAACCACCTCGTCATTATATCCGAAGCTATACCAACCCGGACAAGTGATGCGACGGGCGAAGTTGGCACCATCATAATAGCGGGCTCCTTCGAGACGCACCTTCTCCAAATCAGAAAGTTTCTGTTCTTTCCAGGCAGCACCCTGTGCCTTGTCTTCCTTATAGAAGTAGTGTGGCCAACCGCCAGCAACACCATGAATCTCAGCCTCATAATCGCACATGGCATCATGAACAGGAGCCAGGAAAGTGATGCGCTTATCGAGGGCAGCCACAGCGAGGGAGAGGAATCCACCCTGTGAAGAACCGGTCACACCGATGGTCTTGCCATTCCATTCAGGAAGGGAAGCGATATAATCCACACCACGGACAGCACCGGTTACGACTCTCTTATAAGAGTTGCGGTTCGGATTTTCGAGATTGGTATCCCAATAACCGTTCAGTTCGCCATTGGCAAGATCATCATATACCTTCTGCTCCATGGTAACAGGAACACCGTGAATACCGATTTCGAGCACGATGCACTCAGCAGGAGCGGTATAGGTATCGCCAGCATAAGGGCGGACACCAGCACCAGGAACACGGAGAAGAGCAGGATATTTACCCTCCTTGACCGGAACACTCAGGATGCCATACATCTTAGAGCCCCATCTGTTATTGTTATAACTGATCTCATATACATTCTTATCCTTGGTGCAACGCTCCGGGAGGAGCACCTTGGTAGGATTCAGATTATTCTGTCTTGCCTCATCCAATGCCTTCTTCCAGAAAGCATCAAAGTCTTTCGGTTCCTTGGCAAACGGCAGGATCTTCTCAGGAGAGAAACCTGCAGTACAAAGTCCCTCATAATTCTTGCCATCTACATGAGCAATCACCTTGAAGCGATAGAAGCCCGGCTGCTTGAGCGCCCCACTCCATTTCATGGTTCCGTCTTTCAGCACAGCACTTTTCTTCACCTCCGGAAACATTGCCGGACCAGCTTCGTAGTCAATCTTGACATTGTCGAGAAGCGTTCCGCTTTTTCTCACATTGACGGTGAAGTTAGCTTTTTCACCTACCTTGTAGTTCCAATCCTGATGGTCAGGAGTAACCGAAACTACAATGTTGTTGCCTCTGATTTGTGCGCGCAGGTTCAAAGAACCCAACGCACTTATCAGAACACCTATAATTATTAACTTAAAAACCTTTGCATTACTATTATACATTTTTATGTTCATTTTGTTAGTTATACTGTTAAGTTTTACGGTTGCAAAGTTAGGCATATTTTTCGACAAACCCATGTACTATTTTGCTGAATAAACGTACTTTCATTTCAAAGCATAAAAAAAGTGCAGAAAAAGCATAGGTAGACTATACGAACGGTATTCTCTTGCAAGTCTATCTACTACATTTAGGAAGCTACATCTATATCTCTTTCAGATATATAATAATATAATGTACGCGTACCTTATATTATAAATAGACTTTATACGTTATTATAACAAGACTGACACAGAAAAGTCTCTTATTCTTAACGCAAATCAAGCAAACCGTAAATAAAACGTAAAACATGCACTCTACAACATGCAAAAACTAGAAAAAGCACATCTTATTTGCAATTAAGCAGAAAAGTATCAGCAATCAGCAAAATAGGTATAAGGATTTTAGCAAAAAACTACTATCTTTGCACCGGAATACGAAAGTAGCCTGAAAGATAAGAAATTACAAGAATAAACAAGAATATAAACAATATAAAAAGTAATCACAACTATGAAACAAGAAAAAGCAACCTAGAGCAAGCCTCTTGCTTTCCTCCCCCATCAGGATGTATGGGAAGAGGATAAACCAGAGAGCGATTATCCGTTTGGAAATCTCCTCACTGCAGCCAGGGCATCTTCGAAAGAATGCTTTCGGACATAAACTGCCCGACTGGCTGAGGAAACGCCAAACTGTTTTAACCAACTAACAAAAAATTTATGAACATCAAAAGTAGAGAAAAGTTGCTTGCTGGCGTAGCTGCCCTGAGTCTTCTCGGCATCTCTCCTCAGCAAACTTTCGCAGCCCAGATCACAACGAGCCAGGCTGTTCAACAAGCAAAGAAGATTACTGGTAACGTAACCGATGCAATGGGTCCTATCATCGGCGCTACCGTAAAAGTTAAGGGCACCAAAAATGCCGCAGTCACAGATATGGACGGTAACTACACACTGAATGCAGCTGCCGGACAGACCGTTGAAGTATCCTACGTAGGATACATCACCAAATCATTCAAGGTGGGCGGTCAGAACAAGTACGACATTACTTTGACCGAAGACAACAACAGTCTTCAGGAAGTAGTGGTTGTAGGTTATGGTACCATGAAGAAGAGCGACCTCGCTGGTGCTTCAGCTTCCATGGACGAAAAGACATTGAAGCAAACTCCTATCACCAACGTAGACCAGGCATTCCAAGGTAAGATTTCCGGTGTGAACGCTGTCCAGACTTCTGGTCAGCCAGGTTCTGCCGTAGCCGTTAGCGTCCGTGGTATCGCTACTATCAACGCCAACTCAGAACCATTGTACGTTGTAGATGGTGTCATCTTCAACTCACAGAGCAACAGCGGTTCATCACTCGGTTTGGGTGACAAGCTCGGTAACGGTTCTCACTCAGCCGTATCTCCTCTCTCTTTAATCAACCCTAGCGATATCGTCAGCATGGAGGTATTGAAGGATGCTTCTGCTACTGCCATCTATGGTGCTCAGGGTGCCAATGGTGTCGTTTTGATTACCACCAAGAAGGGTAAGGCTGGCGAAGCTAAGTTTACCTATACTGGTAGCGTAGCTGCAAGCCGTCAGAACAAGCGCCTGGATATCATGAACTTGCGCGAGTTTGCAGAATATTACAACGACCTCGCCAACCAGGGAGAAATCTCCAAGCCAGACCCAGTATATAGCGACCCTTCTATCCTCGGTATCGGTACCAACTGGCAGGATGCTATCTTCCAGACCGCTTGGCAGCAGTCACACCAGATTGCCGCAGAAGGTGGTACTGATAAGGTAAACTACTATATTTCAGGCAACTGGACAGACCAGGATGGTACCATCATCGGATCTGAATTCCAGCGCTATTCTATGCGTGTGAACCTCTCTGCACAGTTGAAGAAATGGTTCAAGCTCGGCTTGAATGCTACTTATTCAAAGACAGCAGAGAGTTTGAAACTGGCTGACGGTTCAGAAGGTTTGATCAACTACTCTCTGACTACACCGCCAGATATTCAGATTTACAATATTGATGGCGGCTACTCAAGCGTATCTAAGGAAGGTTTCACCAATCCTAACCCTATCGCCATGGCTATGAAAGACGATATTCTGCTCGACCGCCAGAGCTTAAACGGTAGTGTCTTTGCAGATATTACCCTGATGAAGGGTCTGACCTGGCACAGCCAGTTGGGTTTCGATATCGGTGCATCCAAAGGTGAGACCTATAATCCGATGATTGACCTCGGAACCTGGAAGCGTCAGAGCAACCAAAGCCGTCTGCAGAAGAACAGCAATACCTTCTGGTCATTGAACAACTATCTGCAATATACAACCAACCTCGGCAAACATAGCATCACTGCCATGCTCGGACAGGAATGCTGGGAATCAAGATATGATTATACATCAGTATTCAATACCAACCTTCCTAACGATGTAGTTCACAATCCAGCTTTGGGTCAGGGTGATCCTCAGATTGGTGCAGGTTGGGGAAGTTCATCTATGGCTTCCTTCTTCACCCGTGAAACCTACAACTACGACGACCGTTATCTCGCTACCTATACCTATCGTTATGATGGTAGTTCCAACTTCGGTCCTAACAACCGTTGGGCAGGTTTCCACTCATTGGCTTTGGGTTGGCGTTTCACCAACGAGAAGTTCATGAAGGACATCAAGTGGCTGAGTAATGGTAAGCTGCGCCTCGGTTGGGGTCAGACAGGTAACTCCAATATCGGTGGTTACAAGTGGGGTTCTGCCATGAGTACCATGGATACAGCCCTCGGTACCAGCTTCCGTCCTGCCAACCTGAAGAACCTTGACATCAAGTGGGAGACTCAGGAGCAGTGGAACGTAGGTCTTGACCTCGGTTTCTTCAACAGCCGTGTGAACCTGACCGTAGACTGGTACAAGAAGATGAGTAAGGACATGCTGATGCAGCTCAACCTGCCTTCCATCATGGGTACCAGCGGCAATGTATCTTCAGCCCTCGCTGCACCATACGGAAACTATGGTGACATCGAAAATACCGGTCTTGAGATTGCACTTAACACCCACCCTATCGTCACCAAGGACTTCGACTGGAGTTCAGACGTTACCATCTCTATCAACAAGAACAAGTTGAAGAGTCTTTCCGGCAGTACCGCATTGCTCGGTAAGGGTCAGTGGAGCGACGTTGTAGCCCGTTCCGCACCAAACGAATCACTCTACAACTTCTACGGTTACGTAGTAGAGGGAGTATATAAGGATTACAATGATATCATCAGTTCTCCAGTACAGACCCTGCAGAAGAACAACCCTATCTCTGTAACAACAGATGCAGATGGTACCAAGCACTATGCATGGATTGACGATCCATCTAAGTTCAGCCGCAGCAACACCACCTACGTAGGTGACCTGAAGTACAAGGATATCAACGGCGATGGCATCATCGACGAGAATGATAAGACCAACATCGGTTCTCCACTCCCTAAGTGGACCTTCGGATGGAACAATACCTTCCGCTACAAGAACTTCGACCTGAATATCTTCATCAATGGTTCTGTAGGCGCCAAGGTAGCCAACTATCTGAACATGAAGATGACTCACATGAACTCTCCATGGAGCAACCAGTTGAAAGATGTCAACAAGCGAGTTCACCTCGTAGCCAAGGATGGTAACCAGACAGGTAACTGGTATGACAACATCTCTAATCTGACCGTTGACAATCCAAACTCGATGTACCCACGTGCATCCATCAACGACCCTAACGATAACGACGCATTCAGCGACCGTTATATCGAGGATGGTTCATACCTCCGCTTGAAGAGCATGGCTCTGGGATACACATTCGACCAGAAGCTTATCCAGAAGATTGGTCTGACCAATCTCCGACTGACTCTCACAGCGTCTAACCTCTTTACCATCACCGGTTACAGCGGTTACGACCCAGAGGTAGGTCTCTCTACTCAGAGTGCGAATGTATATGGTCTGGACTTCGGTCGCTACCCTTCTCCAACCACCGTTACATTTGGTTTGAACTTATCATTCTAATATCCAAAACGAACAGTTATGAAATTTAAGAATATTAAATATACAGCATTTGTAATGCTCCTCGGTATGGGAATGACCTCTTGCGGAGACTTCCTTGACAAGCCAGTAGAGGACAATTACAACACAGAGAACTTTTACGACGGTGATGAAGCCTGCATCTCTGGCGTAAACTATCTCTCCAACTCACCTTGGTATGATTTCCAGCGTGGTTTCATCAAGATTGGTGAGGTTATGTCGGGTAATATGTATTGGGGATCAAGCCCTTACATGAACTTCAGTACCAATGGTACCGATGAGGATTTGGTAAACATGTCTTACTCTCTCTGGGCAGAGATTGGTCACTGCAGCACCGTTTACGAGTCATTGCAGAACGCCATCAACACCTCTGAGAAGGTGAAGAATCAGTGCATGGGCGAATGCCTTGCCTGGAAGGCGATGGCATACTTCTATCTGGTACGTACCTTCGGTGATGTGCCTATTATCCACAGCAACTCTGAGACACTTGGCAAAGGTGATTACAACCAGTTGAGCAAGGTTGAGAAGGCTGATGTTTATGAGTACATCATCATGACCCTGGAAAAAGCGATGGAACTTCTTCCTAAGGAAAAGAGCACTACAGGCCGTATCGACTACTATTGCGCAGAAGGTCTGCTCAGTAAGGTTTACCTGACCAAGGCTGGTGTTTCAGGTTCCTTGAATCAGGACGATTTGAAGAAGGCTGCCGAATATGCAAAGGATGTCATCGAGAACTCAGGCAGAGGACTGATGGAGCACTACGAGGACATCTTCCGTGGCTCAAACCAGTTCTGCGAAGAGATCTTGATTGCATGGCGCTGGACTGTAGGTACTCAGTGGACTTCTCAGAACACCCTCCAGAGCGACTTGGCTCCAGAAGGATTCGATGAGAATGGTGACTGCTGGGGCGGTTGGGGCGGTCCATCAGTTGACTTGATGGAAGCCTTCGGTGTATCTCCTAAGGATGATCCTGCAAGCCGTGTAGATCCTGACCACCGTCGCAAGGCAACCATCATGATGCCTGGCGATGTATACTCTTATTTCTGGAGAGACCACGATCTTCCTGCCAATGCACAGAAGGACGGTCTGAAGAAGGGATTCTCTTACATGGATTTCTGGTATAACAAGGACTACAACGCAGCAGCAACCGGTCAGTGCCAGGGTCCTAACGGTGGTAACAACGTAAAGAACCTCTATGGCGATAACTTCGATCACAAGGCAGAGTTAGGTATCACTCCAGGCCGTATGTCAAACGCTCTCCCTACTCCACTCCTCCGTCTTGCAGACATCTATCTGATTTATGCAGAGGCACAGGTACAGATGGGTAACAATACCGATGCACTTGCCCTGGATTGCTTCAACAAGGTTCGCGGCCGTGCATACGAGTGGCAGGGATTCGTAAGAAAGACTTCTCTTACATTCGATGACATCTGGAAGGAGCGCCGTCTGGAGTTTGCCGGTGAGGGTGACCGCTGGTACGACTTCGTTCGCCGTGCATACTACGATGTAGACAGCTGCATCAAGGAGTTGAAGGCACAGCACCGCAACCAGATGTGGAACTGCGATGCCGTTTACAAGGCATACTACAACAGTGGCACATGGGACAGCTCTGAGATGCAGTATGATGAGAATACAGCAGCTCCTAATGTAACAGCCAGCAGCTTTACATTGCCATTCCCTACAGAGGACGTAGCCCTGAACCCTAACCTGGGTAGCAACGCTACTCCAATCCATGTAGATGTACGTAACACATATAGTTATTAATCAATAAAGAGAATTTCATTATGAATATCAAGAATATAAATGGGGCTTTATTCGCCATGGCACTTGTTGCAGCCAGCGCAGGATTCACTTCTTGCGAGGACGAGCCAGACAAGTATGAAGTTGCAGGCGGAACTCCTACCATCGATTATGTTCGCCCTGTGGATGCTGCCAGCAAGGACTCACTGCTTACTGGTGCATCTCTCAACAATACCATCTGTATTGTGGGTAGAAACCTGAGAAGTGTGACCAAGATCAACTTCAACGACCAGTCTGCAGTCCTGAACACCAGTTACATGACGAACAACACCATCATCGTAACCGTGCCAAAGGCTATCCCTAACGAGGTAAGTGATAAGATCTACTTCATCACCAGCAAGCAGGACACCGTGGCATACGATTTCAAGACCATCGTACCAGCTCCAACCATCAACAGCATGAGCAACGAGTGGGCAGCTCCAGGCGAGGAAGTAACCATCAAGGGTGACTACTTCCTGGATTACGACAACAGTCATCTGACTATCAAGGTGGGTGATAACTACACCATTCCTTACGAGGACCTGAAGATCAGCCAGAACAGCATCCGCTTCAACATACCTGAGGATATGCCTAAGCATGAACCTATCACCATCACTACCATCAACGGTACAACCAAGGCAGGCTTCCGCTATATGGATAACCGTGGTATGCTCTTCGACTTCGATACTCCTTGGAAGGAAGGTGGAGACGTATTGGGCAACAATGGTTGGCACAATCGTACCATCACATCCGATGGCACATCACTCTCAGGCAACTACCTGGTTCTCGGTGAGACAGCCATGGGTGCAGACGGTGGCTGGAACGACGGTAACTTCTCATTCGAGTACTGGCCAGGAAGCTGGCAGAACCCAGAGACCTACTCTAGCCGTCCACGTATGCAGGATCTCGCAGACTTCAGCGACTGGAAGAACATGAGTCTGAAGTTCGAGATGTGCATCCCTAAGGACAACAGCTGGTCAGCTGCTCCTATGCAGATTTACTTCGGTAGTGTCAGCCAGGTTTCCAATGGTGCTGCTGGCGTACAGGATATCTATGGTAACGTATTGGCAGGAGCAAACAACGAATTCTTCCGCACACAGGGTAAGCTGGCACGTGCCCTCTACATGCCTTGGCAGAACACAGACGACAAGACATATAACACCGAGGATAAGTGGGTAACCGTTACCATCCCATTGGCAGACTTCGTCTATGACTACGATGGCAACAAGGGATTGAACTATTCAGGTGTGAACGACTTCAGTGCCTTCAATATCTTTGTTGTCAAGGGTGCATACAATGATGCAAGCGTATTGCCTACCGGTGTAGACTGTAACCCAATCATCAAGATTGACAACATCCGTGTGGTTCCAAACAAATAAACTTATAATCTGAATTGATATGAAAAAGATAAGCAAAATATTCGCCATGTTGGTGGTAGCCCTCGTAGGGCTATCGCTGACAGCGTGCAGCGACGGAGATGATCTCTCTACCGACCAGTACGGCAACGACATCTCCCTCCAGTCATTCGGTCCATGCCCAGTGCTCCGTGGCGGTACCTTATATCTCTATGGTACCAATCTGGACCAGATTGAGTCTGTCAACCTTCCAGGTGCAGACCCTATCACCGCATACGAGATTCTCCAGAGCGGCTACAACAGCAAGATTTCCATCAAGGTTCCTGATGAAAAATGCGAAACAGGTCAGATTGTCCTGAAGACCAAGAAGGGTGGCGAGATTACATCCGTATCTCCTATCACCTATCGTGAGGACATCGAAATCACCAAGTTCTTCGTAGGTAGCGAAGGTAATATGGTAGGTAATGTAGGCGACGTAGTAACCATCAAGGGTGATTACCTCAACCTGATGCACGGCGTTATCTTCGCAGGTAGCGATACCATCAAGGAGGCAGAATTCGTTGGTCACGACCGCTATACCATCCAGGTAAAGATTCCGGCAGAGGCTCGTACAGGTGTCATCACATTGACAGATACCACCAAGGACGGTACTTCCCTGGAGACCAAGGAAGAGTTGACCATCAATACTCCAGAGGCTACTCCTATCAAGGACCGCAACATCAAGGCAGGCGAAATTCTCAGCATCAAGGGTACTTCATTCGACCAGATTGTCAGCGTGAAGTTTGAGGGCGCTACTGTAAATGCAGCCGACTTCAAGTCACAGAGCGTAGCAGAGATTACTGTTGCTGTTCCAGCCAAGGCTACAGACGGTACCTTCTATGTAGTAACCAAGAGCGGTATCGAGGTTCCTGTAGGCAACATCATCACCGTGGTTCCTACCCAGCTCGTTGCCACTCCTAACCCAGTGAAGAATGGTGCAGAACTCACCATCACCGGTAAGGATATGGATTTGATTACAGGCATTGCATTCCCTAATGCAGCTACATCTCAGCTCAACAAGGTAGAGACAACCAAGGTAACTGCCACTGTTCCAGAGGATGCACAGGAAGGCGATATCACATTGAGTCTCGCCAATGGCAAGACTGTAACTGTTGCCTATACTTTGGTGAAGCCAACCGTAGCTTCTTGCACACCGGCAGCCATCACAGCTGGCGAGAAGACCATCATCAAGGGTACAGATCTCGACCTCGTGAAGAGCATCACCTTCCCTGGCGATGTAGAACAGACCGTTGAGAAATTTGCAGCTCAGAATGCCAATGCCATCGCAGTAACAGTTCCTGCAGCTTGCGCCGGTACAGGCTTCAAGCTTAACCTGAAGAATGGTACAATGATAGAGGTGAAGGAAGCATTGAGCATCAAGGCAGCTACCGATCCAGCTATCGCTTCTATCACTCCTGGAGAAGCTACAGCAGGTTCAACCATCACCATCACTGGTAAAAACTTCCAGAACATCCAGAACCTCTATATCGGTTCTTACAAGGTAAACCGCTATACCTCTCGTACCAATACTGAGATTGTATGCCAGGTTCCTGCCAATGCAGAAGTTGGTACCTACAAGATCGTGATGGAAGACCCAGACGGCAACAAGATTGAAGGTCCTGAGTTCAAGGTGGTTCCTGCAGAAAAGGATATCGCTACTATCACAACCAACATGGACAACAGCGCCATCAAGTATCCATACAACTTCACTTGGGATGACACTGGTCGTTTCCGCATCATGAAGGCTGACCTCATCAAGTTGGGTGTCAAGGTAGGTTCCAAGATGCTCTTCTATAAGGAAGCAGGAGCTACCGGACAGGTTCAGATCAACAACGCCAACTGGGGCACAATTGATACTGTATCCGACTGGAATGGTGACCAGAACTGTGTTGTGAAGGTATTCGATGCAGCCATGATGGAAGCTGTAAACAGTATCTCTGACGGCTGGAGTGATACAGCCTTCATTCTCCAGGGTGACATGAAGAATGTAACCAAGATTGCCATCCTTCCATAGGATAGAAATATTTAACATAAAAAACGCATTTATGTGAAATATAATTTGTAAATTTGTGGCGTAGTTATATTAACTGCGCCACATTTTTGATTTTAACCAAAACATTAACCCGATATGAAGAAAATAGCATTATCCTTACTGGTAGCTCTGAGCTGCATCTCAGCCAAAGCTGCCGACGGCAAGTCGCTGTTTGTATCATTCAACGATGGAAGCAGGATAGAGTTTGCACTGAGCACTCTACCGGAAGTAACCTTCGGAAATGACAAGATGACAGTGACTTCAACTGCCACTACTGCCAGTTACGAACTGTGGAAGGTTTCTACCTTCACCTATGGAACAACCACCGGTATCAAACAAGTAGAAACGAACAATAAGTTTGCCTTCGAAGGTGACCGCATCATCGTAGACGGCACCCGCAACCAAGTGAGCGCCTTCGCTCTCGACGGAAAGGCAGTAAGTCTCTCACCGGTCATCGCAGGCGACAAGACCATCATTTCTCTTGATAGTTTAACCCACGGTGTATACATCATCAAAATAAACAACGAATCCATCAAAATAGCAAGACAATGAAAAAGATATTACTCTCACTCCTGGCAGTAATGATTTCATTCACTGCCTTGGCACAGACCGATGGTGACAAGATTACCATCAATAATTCTGAAGGAAAACAAGCTGAATGGAACCTGACGGGCGAAACCAACACCATCAGCAGCATGAAGCACAATGCCAGCAACCAACTGGAAATTTATCTGAAAGGTCTGGAAGACTTCGGTGCTTTCGAAACATACGACATCAACAAGATCAACAATGTCGTCTTCTCTATCTATCACGAAAGCGAAGTGGGCGATGTGAATCTCGCTGACCCAGCAGCTACTGAGAAAACCAAGCGTCTCTACAAATATCTGCAGCTGAACTATGGCAGCAAGACCCTCTCTTCGGTTATCGCCAACGTGAACTGGAACACCCAAGAGGCAGATAAGATTTATCAGGCTACAGGTAAATATCCAGCCATCAACTGCTATGATTTCATCCATATCTATGTTCCTAAGCAGGGGTCCAACGGATGGATCAACTATAACGATATCACTCCTGTTACCAACTGGGCAGACCAGGGTGGACTGGTATCGCTGATGTGGCACTTCAACGTGCCTAAGACCGAGAGCACCGTTCCGGGAGCAGATGGCAGTGGCGTGACCTGTACCCCATCCGAAACCACCTTCAAGGCTGCCAACGTATTGACGGCAGGCTCCTGGGAGAACAAATGGTTCTATCAGGAGATGGACAAGGTAGTAGAAGTTCTGCAGAAGTTGCAGGATGCAGGCGTTGTTGCCATTTGGCGTCCTTTCCATGAGGCTGCCGGCAATGCCTGTCTGAAATCTGGTGCCAGCTGGGGCAAATCCTGGTTCTGGTGGGGATATGATGGTGCTGAAACCTACAAGAAGCTTTGGCAGACCATGTTTGATTACTTCCAGAGCAAGGGCATCCACAACCTGATATGGGCTTGGACCACACAGAACTACAATGGCGATGCCAATACCTATAACAATGATGCCGACTGGTATCCTGGCGATAAGTATGTAGATATCATCGGTCGTGACCTCTATGGTTATAATGCAACCAAGCAGGCTCAGGAGTTCCAGGAGATTCAGGCTCGCTATCCTGGCAAGCTCGTTGCCCTGGCAGAATGCGGTACTGATGCCAACAGCAACACAGCTACAGCCGGCATTGATGAGGCATGGAATGCTGGTGCTAAATGGAGCTTCTTCATGCCTTGGTATGGAAGCAACATGCCATCCAACGACTGGTGGAAGGCTGCATTGAGCAGCAAGAACGTGATTACCCGCGACCAGGTGAACCTGAATGCCAACTACGTAGAGGAAAGCGCTGTGGATGCAGTGAAGAACATGGGCATCGGTACCAACTTCGGCAACTGCACAGATGTGGTTGCCATGTGGATGAACATGAACAGCAACTCGGTTACTGATTTCGAGAAAGCTTGGGGACAAGTTCCTACCACCAAACCGATGGTAGATTTTCTGAAAAAGAACGGTTTCAATTCTGTCCGCATCCCAGTTACCTGGTTCCAGCACATGAAAGAAGACGGAACCGTAGATGAAGCCTGGATGAACAGAATACAGGAAATCGTAGATTACGTGATTGATAACGGAATGTACTGCATCCTCAATGTTCACCACGATACAGGTGCTGACAGCGAAGATGTGAAGCACTGGATCAAGGCTGATGAAGCCAACTATCAGGAGAACAAGGAGAAGTTTGAATATCTATGGACCCAAATTGCCACCCGTTTCAAGAACTACGACCAGCACCTGGTGTTCGAAGGATACAACGAGATGCTTGATGCCGACAACACCTGGAATGCGCCAAAGAGCGCTAGCAGTTATAAGGGTTTGAACGGATATGCCCAGAGCTTTGTGAATGCAGTACGTGCTACCGGTGGCAACAACGAGACCCGCAACCTCATCATCAGTACCTATGCTGCAGCTAGCGGCGATGACGTATTGGGCAATCTCGCCATCCCTACCGATAAGGTAGCTGGTCATATCGCAGTAGAGGTTCACACCTATGCTCCTTGGGACTGGTTTACCAAAGGCAAGTGGGATGCTTCCTGCAGCAAGGAAATCGCCAATATGTTCACCCGTCTGAACAATAAATTCATCAGCAAGGGTATCCCTTGCATCATCGGTGAATACGGCACTCACGGAAGCAAGAGCGTCAGCAAGAACAGTTCTGCCAGCGAGATTCAGGCTGCTGCCGACCAGGCTGCCGACATCGTGAAGCAGGCTAAGGCTTACGGCGTAGCTACCTTCTACTGGATGAGCATCTTCGACGGTACAGACAGAAGTGTGCCACAGTGGACTTTGCCTACCGTGGTAGAAGCCATGAAGAAGGCTTATAACGAATAAAAGAAGATGAGAATCAGATATTTTATATTGATTTTTGCAGCACTCCTGGCTTTCTCATCATGCGGTGACAAGAAAAAGAAATCGTATGATGAGATTGCCATGAGTGGTCTTACTACCCGCACGGAGAATCTGAAGACCAACCTCAAGGCTTTCGCCAACAAGGGAACCCTCATCGGACAGATGTACGGAACGCTGAGCGGAATGGGTTGGAACAGATGGAAATGCGACAGCGACCGCTGTGACATGAAGGCACTCTGCGGTTACCGACCAGCAGCCAACGGTTATGAACTGGGCGGCATCGAGAGCGGAAAGCAGCAGAATGCAGATGGAGTTCCATTCAAGGCAATCCGGGAAGATGTGCTCAACCACTTCCGTAAGGGTGGCTTGCTCATCATGAACTGGACGATGCCGAACTACAACGGAAATGAAGACAAACTGGAAGAATACACCCAGCAAGTAGCCAAATATCTTGATACCTTGCAGGATGGTTACGGCATCAAGGCTCCGGTGGTTCTCAACCTCCTCCCGATAGACGGCAAGGCATGGTACTGCCAGTTGAGTGCGGAAGATTACAGTAAACTCTATCAGAAGATACAGGACTGCTTATCAGATGAGGAAGTAACGAATGTGGTTTACGGATATTCTGAGACCTACCAGCCTGGCAAGAAGCTGATGGAACGTTATCCAGACCACAATATCGATGTCATCAACATCACTTATCTCCAGTCTAAGGATGCCATCAATCTCCCACTCTATCAGAAGAGCATCAAGGACATCGTGGCTCAGGGATTGCCTTTTGCACAAGAGCATAACAATGCATTTGGTATGACAACGGGCATAGAATCTATCGGTGATTCCAGCATCTTCGCTGATGTTCTTCTGCCGGAATTGAAACAGCATCACATCGCTTACCTGATGTTTGGCAGAAACGCAGGAGAACCAATCAATGAGCATTACTACACTCCTTATCCTGGAGTTTCCAATAGTAAGACCCATGGCTTCATGGAGTTGGTAAACGATGAAGTGAGTGTATTCCTGGAAAAGCTGAACGGCTTGTATCTGGAACATTAAGACGTAAAGAAACAGAAAAAACAAACGCAGGCAAAGTGGATTTGCCTGCGTTTATTTTTTCCTCACGATGGGTCTGAAAATGCGTCCCGACGCAGCAGTTACTACGTCGAGGACGTAGGATTTCCTACATCGGGACGTAATTTAAAGGGCTAGGTTGCATCCCGCAACCTAGCCCCTTGACTTAAACCAATTATTAAACTAAGAGTAAATAAAAACACTCCCTATTACTGAACAAACTTTTTTCCATTCTTAATAACAACGCCCTTATAAGAAGCGTCAACCTGCTGACCAGCAAGATTATATGTCTTTGCCGACTTAGCAGGGGCAAGGATCATAGCGTTGGAAATGCCGGCAGAAGGATCCTTCTCAAGAAGAATATAAGCACCAACCAACTTACACTGGTTATAGATATTGAAAGTAACACCAGCCTTGTGATACTGACCATCAACATAAGAATCAGTACCGTTCTTGGCAGCCTTCTTGAAATCACCAACTGTTACCATTATATCAAATGTCTTACCATCACCTGCGCTGATACTGTATGTTGGAGTCCAGTTGTCAGAATTAGCAAATCCACCAATTCCCCAACCATTGCGAGACTCATAAGGATCTGTCTGATTTTCGAAACAAAGTTTTACTTTAGTATCATCAGTATATTTATCAAACTCAGTAGCCAAGATAGTATGCCCCTCAACAAGAGTCAATTCAACTTCAGACTGCTCTACTGCATTCCGGAAATAAGCACTCTTGAAAGTTACAGACTTAGGAGTATCATCAGCGCACTGCAGATAAATCTGACGGACAACATTCTTATAATCTGCATTCAGAGGAACGGTAACCTGCCCATCACTACTCTGAGCATTAGAACTAATTGTCTTGCCAGCTTCATCCTTAGCCTCATATTCCACTACTACTTGAATGTTTACTTTATCAGGATTCTCCACCTCAAGAACGAAATCATCATAAGCCGAGAAATCCTTAGAACCGAACCACCAACCAGGACGATAGCTCCACTTCTCGAAAAATGTGATAGTCTTTGTTGCAGCATCATACCACACGTTATCACCGTCCTTTACGTTGTTGCCAGGCTCTCCAATATCAACAGTAGCTGCATTAGCACACATGGCGAACAATACACCGAAAACTAAAGTAAAAAACTTTTTCATAAGCTTAAAAATTAAATAGGTTTATTAATAACATTGTTAATTGATTTCTGATGCAAAGATAGAACATTTTCGGCAAAAAGCCTGATACTATCATTGCAGATGCTGATACTTTTTTACCAATGTTCCATCAGGCTGGTTTTTAGTTGCTTCCCCGAAGCAATCCGAGGCTCTGAAAGCCCCGGATATCATGGTTTGGGATAGATTTTGTGATAAGTTTCCATACCTATCTCAGCTCCATCCATTACACCTTTAAATATATAAGAGTCAGAGACTACTTCCTTGGCACGGTTGAAGAGCGTCATGTGAGGAAGAGGCTGCACATTGATGTCCCAGACGTATGGAATGAGACCAGCCTTCAGCATCTCGGCAGTAACGCAACTGTACCATGCCATCATACTCTCATCATGCAGTTTCTGATTACCGTCATAGAGGGAAGCATCCTTGCGGTTGGCACCATATTCACCGATGACAACAGGATAACCCTTGTCTACGAACTTCTTCTTCATCTTCATCACCTGGTTGGTGATATGCTGATAGGCATCCACATTCTTATTGTCATACCAGATGGTGTTGACGGTGCGTCCCTGGTCGTCAGCAGGCGCATGTCCCTTCCAGTAGAGTGCCACCTTACCCCAATCGGCATCCATGTCCATCAGGGTGAAGGTATATGGATCATAGAAATGCACCTCCGCCATCAACCGGTTCTTAGCCGAATCCTTGAGACGGGTAATATCATAGGTATCCTTCTCTGCCAGATCTATCTCCGTCTTCGGACCCTGAACGATGAGCACACGCTTGGCATTCTTGCCACCGGTAGAACGAACGGCATCCAGGAACACCTGCTCGTATTCCAGGAGTCTGTCGGCAAACTCCTTGCTGTCGGAAGCCAGCATTTCACCCTTTGCCTGCGGACTGCCCCCACCTACTCCAGGTTCATTCAATGCCGCAAAGAGTAGGCGCTGGTCATACTCCTTGAACTGGTTGGCAATATTCACCCACAATTTGCGATACATCTCCTTATGTTCTGAAACATTCACCTGATTGGTAAAAGCATCATGCTCCATCCAACCGCCATCCCAATGTTCGTTGATGATGACACAGAGTCCGGCATTGAGACCGTAATCCACAATCTCCTTGATACGAAGCACCCAAGCAGGGTCTATCGTCATCTTCTCCTTGTCTACAATATGACCAGCCACCCAAGAGGTGGGAATACGAAGACTGTTAAATCCCTGCTTCTTCAAGCTCCGGATATAACTTTCTGATGTTTTGTCATTCTGCCAGGAAGTCTCCGACTTCAAGCCGGCGTTGTTGGTAAAGATATCGTTCCAATCGCAAGCTTCCATCGTATTACCAAGGTTGACGCCTGGCGCCATATAATGCGCCAACTGGGTAGCAGTAAGTCCCATCTTCGTCATACGTCTATCAGCAGGTGCCACTTGTGCACAAGCCCATGCAAACTGGGCAGCTGCCGCTAAAATCATAACTATTTTTTTCATATTATTTATATATATCGTTATAGTTTTATGTAGTTATGCTGCAAAGATAAAGAAAAAACAGCTATAGCTATGTAGTGTTTTGTTAAACTGATACGTACATAATGTTACAGGGACCAATTTTTCCCTTTTTTAGGAAAGAATATGTTACACAAAAAAAGGGCGCACACCAGAGAAAGACTCTCCGACATGCGCCCGGAACACTTATACTAAACCTAAAGACCTAAGATCTTCCTTTATTTAGCAGGCCATTTAGCAGATTTCACTGCCTCCTGGATACCCTCCAACATATTGGCATTGCTAACTGATGCACTGGCACGGTTGAAGATGGTCATACTTGGGAAATTACCATTGGTATCCCATGCCATAGGAACACAACCATTATTGATAGCACTAGTTACAACAGCCTTGTAATAGTCCTTAACTGATGCATCATGAACAGCATCCTTACCGATTGCCAAACGCTGGTTGGCACCAAACTCACCAATCAACACAGGATAGCCCTTGTCGAAGAAGTTGGTCTTCATCTTTGCCATCTGAGCCTCTACATAATCCTCGTTGTATTTGGCATCAGCGGTACGACCAGCCTCAGCACCATTGGTATTGTTCTTGCCCCAGTAGAGCCAATACTTACCCCAGCTCTGGTCTTCACTCATATCAGTAAACTGATAAGGATCGTAGAAGTGAACCTCTACCATCAGACGGTCGGCAGCAGAATCCTTAATCTTTGACATGTAGTTGTTGGCTACGAAGCGGTCGATATTGGTATTAGGACCCTGGACAATCAGGATACGCTTGGCATTGTTGCCACCTGTAGCACGGACAGCCTCGATGAAAGTCTGCTCATACTCAGCAATACGGCTACTCATTTCAGCCACGCCAATGATGTCACCATCACCTGTTCCCACGCCCGGCTCATTCATACCGGCAAAGAGAAGATGCTCATCGTATGCCTTGAAATTGTCGGCAATCTGAGTCCAGATCTTGGTAAGCTGAGCCTTGGTAGTCTTGATGTCTGAATTGGCAGTCAGACCATTGTGCTCAATCCAACCACCATCCCAGTGCTGGTTGATGATGACATAGAGTCCATCCTTGATGCAATAATCAACCACCTCTTTTACTCGTTTCATCCAAGCAGGGTCGATGGTACATTTGTCTGCATCTGTGATATGTCCCATTACCCAAGAGCAAGGAATACGGACACTCTTGAAACCGGCAGCCTTCACAGCATCAATCAAAGCCTGAGTGGTCTTGGCATTCTGCCAGGCAGTCTCAGTTTCAACACCAGCATTCTTCCAGAGATTCTTGCGGTCACCACCTTCAAGAGTGTTACCGAGGTTCCAACCTGGATACATCAACTGAGCCACCTCCATAGCGGTCTTGTTCATATCAGCAGTTGGTGCATCAGGAACGACAACGGCACCCTTCTTGGCACGGGTAATCGTAACATCCTTACGGCTATAGCCCTGGATAATGCGAACGGTAGCAGTAGTTACTTCATCTTCCTGAGAAGCAGCTACGGTTACATCGAAGTTGTAGGTACCGGCAGCCTGATCCTTATAAGCAACAGAGCACCAGTCAGCACCTTCTATTACGGAAGCTGTAGGCTGGGCATCTGCCTGTACATTGATGGTCTGCACTCCGCCAGTGCCATCAAACGAAAGCTCTGGGGTGAGAACCTTGAAGCTAGGCTCATCGTAATCATCGTCCTCGTAAGAGCATGCCGAGCAAGCCAATCCGCAAACGATGCCCATGAGCAACAAAAACAGATATTTGAATTTCATCATATTCTTTTCATTTTTGAGAGAGAACCCGATACGTTCTGAGAACGATCGGATTCTCCTTATTATAACTTAGCAACTATTACCACTGTGGCTCAGCGAAGAGACTGTGAACAGTAAACTTAGTCTCCATAGACTTACTGAATGCCAATCCCTTCATCACATCACCTTCTGGTGTACCAAAAGCACAACCGGCGTTCTTGGTAGTACCATAGCAGTTCCACAACTCCAGACGATACTTAGGATTCTCGTTGGCATCAATCACCTTAGACTGATCGTAAGAAACAGCCTTACCATCAAGCAACAACGCATCAAGAGTTGAGTGAGTGCCTGGGAAGAAACCGTAGAGGTCAGCTATCTCGACGAAAGTCATGATAGAGCCATCTGCATGTTCACCACTCTTGTAAGTGATATCGAACTGGTTGTTCTTGATAGAATACTTACCACCTTCGTTCACTACTTCCATGGTTGCACCCTCGTTATAGCCCCAGGTACCACCCCATGATGGATTGATGGTAATCAGGTTTGGAGTATAGACACCGGTACCATCACTTGTGTTGGAAACAACGGTGAAGGTTACCTCGAAGGTATGGTTGAATGCGAGCGCAGTCTCATTCTTTGTCTCGCCTCCACCCTTATGGAATGGAGTATCCTTCAAACCGTCCCAAGAGTCATTGTGACCACATCCCCAGATGTTAGCCATTTCAACACGGTAGTTGCCCTTGCCTTCCAGGTCGCCATAGAAGAACTTGTTGGCATCAAACTTTACGTCGTTACCATCAGCCTTGATAGCATCGATACGAACCAGTGCCTTAGGATAAGCAGCAGAGTAACCCTCCAATTCGAGGAGATAAACCTTACCGTTGGTACGAGGATACTGGGTATTGAAGGTTACGGTGTAAGTCTTCAAGCCGGCAGCACCGCCCAATACATTAACGGTAGCAGAGTTCCAGGCATCTGGAGTATTCTCATCATCACCACCATAGCAGGTAAGCTTAGCGGTGAAGCCGTTCTTCAATTCACCCGGTACATAGTTGATACTCATGTACTGATTATCATTAGCACGGGTAACAGCCAACTGCAGAGTCTCATCTGTCAAAGACAAGATGCGGATATCCATATCCTTGGTCTCCTTCACATTACCGATATAATTAGCTGGCATCAAAGGAGCGATGCTCAACTTCACGGTCTTGTTCTTCTCATCAATGGTATAGGTACCCTCGGTATCCTGGAATGTTCCCTCAGCACCATCGGCACCAGCCACATACTGATGAACCTTAACGGTACCATCCTCATTGAAGGTCATAGTACCCTGGCAGTTCTTTGCATCACCACCAACAGCCCAAGAGTTGCCTGCGAAATCAGCAGCCCAGCACCAGCTGTTGCCTACTACAGGCTGATTGTTGGTTACAGTAGCCCAACTGTCATCATTACCATAGAAGTAAGATGGACCATCAAACTTATAGTGAGAACCATCCAGACGGAGGTCGATTTCCCAAGTCTGACCAATCAGCTTAGTCTTGTCAAACTTCACATTCTTAGCTACAGAAACCGGACGGATAGCCAATGCCTGATAAACAGGAGTGGTAGTACGGCGTGCCGCATTCTGGTCGAAGCTATATGCCATGGCAAATCGGTTGTCGGTGGCATTGATAGAACCAGAGAGATAGTATCCGTTCAAGCCCTCGCCGGAAACATTGCCCTGAGTACGGGTACCTGCTGCAGGCAAGAAGATAGAATTACCATTAGGACCGGTAAACTTGTAACCGGCTACATGATTCTCGGTATCCTCTACCCATTCTTTCTTACACTCTGTGAAGAGTTCTTCAAACTCATCGATGGTTGGCATGGTAACCCATGAACCATATACCTTGTTGGCAACATCGCGGTCGGTCTTATAGATATCAGCAGAAGCATAATCTTCCAGATTGATAGAAGTCTGGAAACCTGTCATATCACCAAATCCGAAGAGACCACCCAGCTGCTTCTCATCAGAAGCACCTACATTATACTTAGCCCACTTGGTAGAAAGACCCAAGTCTACGAGGTCTGTATCAGGATTGAAGTCAGCAGGAGCTGTCGTGAAGGTACGGTCTTCACCATACACTGTACCATTGCCGAGATCGAGATAGGCAGTATAGTGGTAAGTTGTATTAGGCAACAGACCCTCTGCCTTGATCTCATAATTGTCGTTAATGCCGGCAGCAACGATGCGAACACCGGCACGAACATTCTCAGAACCCTCGACACCAGAGATAACGATACCGCTGGTAGCCTCCTGAGGAGCCTTTTCCAACTTACCGGTCAGGATAACAGAGTTGGCTGTCAAATCCTTCGGTTCGCCAGTGATAGCCTTGGCATCGGTCATGATGGCACTCTGTACAGAACCCTTGTAGGTTACCCTACCCTGCAAGGTAACATAAGCCTGATAGTAGACTACATCACCTGGCATACCGGAAACCGTAGCCTGGAACTCACTGCTACCGGAAGCAGCCACCTTCTCACTCAAGTTATCTTCGCTCTTACCATAGTAGAAGCCTAATGCATAGGCACTGGCATTCTGCTCTTCGAGGCCCTTTACCGTGCCATGGAATGTAGCGGATGTCACGGTTACATCAGCAGAACCAGTGGTCACCGACTCATCGGTAAGCAGCGGAGTATTGCTGATAGAATAATCATCATCGCTACAGCCTGTCATGAAGATACCCATGACGAAGGCTATAATTCCGTATAATATTTTATTCTTCATAAGTTTGCGCTATTAAAGTTATTGAATTGTGCAGGAAACAATCTCAATGTCGATGTTGTCGGTTGAGCCACCATAGTCGCCAAAGCCATCCAACTGAACAGACAAGTCGAGACAGGTTGCTGTGAAGGTCTGAGTAGAACCGGTTGTATTGGTAAGTGAAACCGTAGTCTCACCACCATTGGTATCTACAGCAACAGCATCAGCGAGGTCGAATGCACCTGGTTCCCATGTGGTCTTGATATTGTTATCAATCAAAGCACACTTAGGAGTTTTGCTCCATGTCACGCCACCCTTAATCTTAAAGGTAACGGTGATGGTCTGGTTCTTCTTCAACTTCACAGACTTCACATCCTTGAAGAGTCCCTTGCCTGTCTCACCATAATGGTGGAAGCCGACGCGGAGGCAACCATTCTCAATCCACATGATACCCTCATTGTGGATGATGGAATTGTCGATAGCCACCTTGGTAGGACCTGTAGGACCTGTAGCAATCTTCTTGTAAGCTAACTTAGCTACGAGGTAAGAGTTAACCAAGCCATTCTCATCCTTCGTCTCAGGAATACCGATGGTGAGATACTGATCATCGGCAGAGTTGCCAAGGATATAGAACTTCTTGCCCTTCAATTCGATGGTGCGCTTATCGCCAGCCACAGCAAATACAGAGATTTCCTTATCGAAGGTCATGGTATTCTCGGTGATTTCCACCTTACCATCTACCTCACCACATTCATAATTGTAAGAGCCGTCAGAAGCCTTGCTGATAGTCAACTCGAAGTTATCGAGTGCCTTGTCGTCAAGAGCAGGAGCCCAAGTAGTATTGTACTTACCACCGGTTACGCTCTCCCATGCCTTCACATTAGGTGAACCGTTCCACCACAGGAAGTCGTATGGAGTCTCTGAATCCAAAGTGAAAGTCATCTTGCTACCTACATACTTGTCACCATTGATATCAGCAGTAAACAAGTCGGTATGGATATTCTCGAAGGTAGGAAGAATTGGCTTTGCTGTCTCTATCAAGTTCTGTTCAGCCTTAGGAATGCAGGCACCCTTGGTGGCAATCACATCTTCTGAAACGAAGTTCCATACAATATACCAGTTACCCTCTGAATTGGTACGTTTTGTCACCAACTGAAGGAGATATGGAGTCAACTCAACAATCTGAATGTCCTGAGTATAGTTGGAGCAAACAGCATCGAAACCTGTATTGTGCATGGCATAGCAGTCGTTGAAAGTGATGGTTGGCTTGGTCTTGTCGCCCAATCCCAGATTGAACTTGCCCACCATGTTGCTACCTGTGCTGGCACCCTTCTCGCCCGACTCACCACGATACATGGTAGCCACACAACCATTCTTAGCATCCATGCTGAAGGTCATGTAAGAATCCATGTAAGGATCAGTCTCAGGAATCAGCCAGCTCTGGAAGCCTGGATCCCAGTTTGGTTTCCAGTTGTCAGAACCGAAGAGGATGTCCTTGTAAACGGCATTAGCCTCGTCGTCAGCAGTATAGCCCTTTCCGTCACCATCAGGATCGTAAGGAGAGCAATACATTACAGGACCCGTACAGCGGCCGATATTGTAATTGCCATCACAAGGATACCATTTCTTGCTGACACCCGCAGCGAGCGTCTCGGCAGATGGGAAAGCCTCGCCCGTCTTGTAATCCTTGTCAGCCAGGAGGAACCACTTGTCATCGCTCAGGAGTGAGAAGTCGTTCTGTGAAAGACTCAACTTATAAGGCTCACCATAAACGATACCACCAGGAGTTTCCACACCAAAGGTTACCTCATAATCGCCGGCAAAAGGCAATTCTACATCCAAAGCCTGCTGCGACTTACGTCCCACCGGAGTTACCCAAAGCGGAGTGGCATCAGGAATCTTGGATTCCAGCTTCACGATATTACCATCGATGGTAACCGTATAAGCCTTACCCTCCACCAAATCTTCTGGAGAGTATGTCTTCTTGCCAAATCCGAAATCTTCTGGTGAGCAAGATGCCAACAAGAAGACTGCTATGGCAACAAGAAGCGTATATATAAGATTATGTATTTTCATATCTTCTTATGATTAAATGTTTATTATGTTACCTACCCGGCTTTACCATCCGGCATTCTGAGTCAGGACATTGCCGGAAAGCGTAATCTGAGTATTAGGAATCTGCATCAGACCCTTCTTGCTGGTAAAGTTGTCAACAGCAAACTTGGTAGCGGTCTCTATTCCACCATTCTTGACCTTGGCACCATTCTGCGCCTTGGCAATCTCCTGTGCAGCGTATGAACCATCCTTGCCATAACGCATCAGATCCCAGTAGTGAACACCCTCGAAAGCCAATTCGATGGCACGCTCCTTGCGGATATTCTCAATGCTGTAGTCTTCTGGTTCAAGACCCACACGGGCACGGACCTTGTTCAAGCCATCGGCTGTACCATTCAACTCAGAGTGCATCAAGAGTACATCAGCATAGCGCATGATAGTATAATCCTGATAGTAGGTGATGTTCTGATGCTGCTCACCCAACTGGAAGCCCACCTCCTGGCGAGTGCCATCGGCAAAGCACATTGGCGCATACTTGCGGGTATAATAACCTGTATACTCATAAGAGTCAGACTCATCAGCTGTGAAACCGGCATCCTTGCAGCTCCATACACAGGCACTGAAACGAGGATCGTTTCTGAACTGCTCTACGAAATAAGGAGTAACAGAGCAAGCTCCCCAACCACTGGCGATACATATATCAGTAGCACAACGGTTACGAGGACCCAGATATACCGAGAAAGTATTACCATCTCCATTGCCATTGTAATCGTGGGTAGAGTTCAGCTTCAGGTTCAAGACAATCTCCTTAGAAAGACTACCCTGTCCAGCCTTCCAGGTCTTTCCATCATACCACTTGCCCGCATAGGTTGTTTCCCAGGCATAGTTACCTGCAGAAGAAGCATCCTTGGTACAGGAAGGCATCCAGAAATCGGCATAGTTCTTCTCCAACTCATAGCCACCGTTTTCTACCACATCATTGATGGCAGCAGTAGCCTCAGCCTTGGAACATGCAGGATGCTCCTCGCCGTAATAACCCGTATAATAAAGGTATGCGCGAGCCAGCAAAGCCTCAGCAGCATACTTGGTGATGCGGCCATCATTGGAATCACGGTCCTTCAAAGGATAAGCATCGGCAGGAATATTGGCTGCGGCATACTTCAAGTCATCGAAGATAGCCTGATATACTTCCTTCACCGGAGTACGCGGTATGTTTGCCTCAGAAGGTTCGAGCAACAAAGGCACATCACCAAACAAACGGGCGAGATCGAAATAAAGGATGCCACGAAGGGCACGAGCCTCGCCCATGATACGGCCTTCTGCCTTGGTATCACCATTCCACTTGATGGTAGCATCAGCCTGAATCAGCTGATTGCAACGGTAGATAGCCTGATAATAATTCTTCCAATCCGTATTGAAGAGATCTGTATATGATGGAGCAACTGTCAAATCAAACTGGTCGATGGCATTATTGTTCTTGGCATCAGAAAGACCCAAGCCTGCGAAAGCCTGCTCGGAGGCAAACTCAGCCGTCAGGTACATACCGACACCTTCATCGCTCAATGTACGCTGCCATCCATCGTAGCAGCCCACAAGATCCATGTCTGCTGCAGCCGGTGTGCTGTAAGCAGTCTCGGAATTCATCTTTGTCTTAGATGAAGTGTCCAGGAAGTCATCGCATGACGTCAAAGCCATGGAAGAGAGAATCAGGGCACTCATCAATATATGTTTCTTATTCATATTACTTTCTGTTTAAGAGTTAGAATGCAAGATTTAAACCAACGATGAAAGTACGTGGATGTGGATAGTAACCCATATCAACTCCTGATACCCAGGAATCGCTGCTGTTACCATCAGTACCATTGAATGAACCGATTTCCGGATCCATACCATCATACTTGGTCAAAGTAAAGAGATTCTGCACCTGGAAATAGAGGCGCATCTTAGAGAGTCCCTTCCAAGAGATGAGCTTCTTGAAATCGTAGCCCATGGTAAGGTTCTGCAAGCGGATGTAGTCGCCATCCTGCAAATAGAGGTCTGAGAACAACCAGTTACCAACATCTCCGTAGGTAACACGAGGAATCTCATTGCTTGTACCCTCACCTGTCCAGCGCTTCAAGATTCTGCGGCTGTAGTTAGCCTGAGATGAGCTAGGATCACGGTAAGACTGTGCAATCTGGAAACCGGCTGCACCTGTAAAGTTAGCACTCAGGTCAAAGCCCTTCCATGCCAGGTTGAAATTGAAACCGAAAGTATACTTAGGAAGACCATTACCCAAGTCAACCTTATCACTGGCATTGATAACGCCATCATGATTTACATCCACATACTTCACGTCACCAGGCTTTACATCTGCCTGATAAATACCGTTACCTGCAGCTATCCAATCGTTGATTTCCTTCTGGTTCTGGAAGAGTCCAGCTGTCTTGTAACCCCAGAAGTAACCGATGGCGTGACCATTCTCTGCACGATAGAACTCCTCGGCATTCTGATAAATCTGATTATCTTTACCATGGATGATACCATCAAGGGTCGGGATATTACCTACTTCATTATGGTTGTAGGCAAAGTTGGCACCTACACTGTAAGTAAAGTCTCTTCCGATGTTGTCATTCCATGAAAGTCCTACTTCGATACCCTTGTTCTTTACATCACCACCATTGATAACCGGACCACCAGTACCGGCAGTAGCCCGGATAGGAGCCTGAACTAACCAGTCCTTGGTGCTCTTGATATAGCCATCAAGAGTCAAGGAAAGACGCTGACGGAGGAAACGGGCATCCAAACCAACGTTATACTGCTCTGAAGTCTCCCACTTCACCTTCTCATTAGCCAGACGCTCTGTATAAGCACCCATCACCCAAGCATCGGTACCACCTGTAGCACCGAAGTTGTAGTTGGTATTGGATGTGGTAACAGGAGCCAGATACTGATAGCAGTTGATATTAGCATTACCAACCTGACCCCAAGAGAGACGGAGCTTCAGGAAATCCAACCAGGAAGCAGAAGACTTCATGAAATCTTCCTCAGTCAAAGTCCAACCGGCAGAAACAGATGGGAAATAACCCCAACGATGTCCCTTGGCAAACTTAGAAGAACCATCGGCACGCATGGTAGCATTCACCATGTAGCGATCTTTCCAAGACCAACCCAAACGGGCGAAGAAAGACTGACCACGGGTAGCATCGTAAGGACCACCACTAACCTTACGGTCAGCATGTCCCTTCTCAGTATTCTCTACATAGGCATGCTCCCAGTCATCAAAGCCTGCAGTCAGGTTCACACCATAACTACCTGTTGATTCACCATCATACTTAGTCGTCTCACTACCCAACAAAGCACAGATATGGTGCTCCTTGATATTGAAATCGTAAGTCAGGGTATTGGTCCAAACCAGAGAAGTACCATTGCCATTGCTCTGGTTCACCTTGGTGATACCATTACCACTCTGCGGAGTAAACTTATAAATAGGAGTAAATGAACGATAGTTAGAGCCACCATAGTTCAAACCGAATATGGTCTTGAACTTCAGGTTCTTGATAGGTTCAATCTGTACATAAACATTCGCATCAACCGAAGTACTCTTACTCTGGTTGTAGCGATTCATCATCATAGTACCATAAGGGTTACCATCATTCTTGTTCCAGTCAGAATCAACGGTAGAATAATAGTTACCGTCTGCGTCATAAACAGGAACCAGAGGAGAAGTTGAGAATGCACTGCGGAGGTTGTTGTTATAGATATTGCCGGTACCCATGCCACGGCTATCCTTATAAACAAAACCTACGTGCTCACCAATAGTTACCAATCCATTCCACATCTTATGTTCAGAATTGACACGAAGGTTATACCTTTTATAATAAGAAACGTCAGAACCGCCAATAAGACCGTCCTGTCCTGTATAACCACCAGAAATAGAATAAGTAGATGTCTTGCTACCACCGGTAAAAGCCAGACTGTGGCTAGTGGTCAAGGCACCATTGTCTACAGCCTGGTCAATCCAGTCTGTATTATAAACATTACCATTTGCATCCCGGATAGCACTGAGAGAAGTCCAGTCGATAGGCGACATATTATTTGAATTCAGCAAAGCCTCATCCATAATCTGCATATACTGGTTGGAATTGAGCATTTCAAACTTGCGCCCCAGAGTCTGCCAACCTACATATCCATCGTATGTAATTTTGGAAGAACCTTCCTTACCGCTCTTGGTTGTAACGAGGACAACACCATTGGCAGCCTGCGCACCATAGATAGCAGCAGAAGCAGCATCCTTCAAGACGTCGATGCTCTCGATGTCGGCAGGGTTCAAGGTTGTGATATCACCACCCACACCGTCAATCAGATAAAGAGGCTGTGAATTACCAACAGTACCCAAACCACGGATGGTAACACTCATGGCAGCACCCGGCTGACCAGAAGTAGAAACGATGTTAACACCAGGAGTCTGACCCTGCATGGCAGAAAGAGGGTTGGTAGTGTTGAGCTTGGCGATATCGTCGCCCTTCAACTGAACGGTAGCACCCGTCACCAACTTTTTCTTCTGAACTCCATAACCAACAACGACGACTTCATCAAGAGACTGCTTGTCCTCATTCAAGGTTACATTGATTACCGAACCCGTGACCTTCACCTTTTGGGTAATAAAGCCCAGGTAAGAAACTTCGAGTGTCTGTCCGTTCTTTGCTGCGATGGTAAAGTTACCATCAAGATCAGTTACAGTACCGTCCTTTGTTCCCTGTACCATGACACTTGCACCAATGAGAGGTTCATTGTCTGTACCGGAAATAACAGTACCCTTAACCGTCTGAGCATTGAGGACACCCGCTCCGATTCCTAACATTGCCTGGAATGCCAACATGAAGGCTACCAGAGCAACTTTACAGAGCATACGGCTCTGCGAGAATTTCTGAGATGTTTTTCTCATAATTACTTTAGGTTTAAATTAATAATTTACTTTTTAGATTCTCTATTACTATTATATAAATAAGGTATTGGCCCCTCAGAAGAGGTATGCCTCGATTTATCTTGCTAGTTTACGGTGGCAAAGATAAATAATAAATAAACACGCATGGGTACTATTATGTTAACAATTTATGTATAAAATGTTATATAATCAAGGTTTATTAACGAAAAATGCACCAAAACGTAGCATTTCGTACGCTTTGGTGCATCATTATTTTGATTTCTAATATTTTTTTTAAGAACTAAACAATTATCCTCTTTGACGGGAATGAAAGTCTATGAGTCCTTTCATTGGTGCTCTTAATATGAGTGCTATCTTCTGGTGATGCTCATCTTCCATCACATTTCTGAGAGGCGATTCAAAATAGTGGGCGATGCTTCCCACGAATCCCAATTCCAGATTTTCTCCCAAGGAAGCATCCCAGGCTTTCACGCCAGATGCCAACCTGCTGATATCCTCAACACTTGCCTTCACATAATCAATATAAGGAACAAGATTGTTGCGGTAAAACAAGTCAAAGCTACCTAATATCATCCGATAGAGTGACATGGCATCGTTCAGCTCATCACTACCATTCTCATGTTTCTCGCCATCGGCTATCTGCTGAGAGATAAAAGGACAGATGGAAGCCAGAAAGCGATTGGCTAATGGCTCCTTGTATACCTTATTAATAATGGTGGGATAATCAAGTCCTGACCATGCCAGGTATTTCTCCTTGAGGGAAACAGGAAGTGTTCCCTTGAAGATACCATTCAGAAACAGCTTACCCAATACAGCTCCACTACCCTCATCCCCCAGGATGTAACCCAGCGGCGGAATATTCATCACGATGTTCTTTCCATCATAAAGACAACTGTTGGCACCTGTACCCAAGATACAGGCAATACCCGGTTTATCACCAAACAGAGCACGAGCTGCACCCAACATATCACCTTCCACTTCTACCCTAGCTTCCGGGAAAGACTGCTGCAACAAGGACTGCATACGAGGTTTCATCGCCTCAGTTACACCACTGCCATAAAAGAACACTTCCTGAGGCTGCTCGTTCAACACTAGTTTATCACAGAGAATCTGCAATATATCAGCATCACTCTGATGAATCGGATTGATGCCTTGAGTATTACAAGTCATCAACACATCCCCCTGGTCACTTATCAATGCCCAATCGGTCTTGGTACTACCACTATCTGCTATCAGTTTCATCTTCGACTATTCTATTAATCAATACTATTTCTTCCTTAGAACATTCATCCAAGTAACGTCTAAGACACTGCAAATTTACAGAATTTCATTGAAATATCATCATAATAAATTGAAAAAGATACGCCCCAAAGGATAATATCTCAAAAAAGGTTCATGAATCTTTGCTTTTCTCTTCTTTTTTTAATAACTTTGCAGTCAATAACAATAAAACATGTATAATTATGGCAACATTCATAGCAGGACCATGCGTCATCGAGTCGATGGAACTACTGGACACAGTAGCTCAGGAACTCGTTCGCATCAACCAGAAGTTAGGAACCGACATTATATTCAAAGCATCATTTGACAAGGCAAACCGAACCAGCATCCACTCTTTCCGTGGTCCTGGTATGGAAAAGGGTCTACAGATGCTCAGCGATATCAAGTCAAAGTATGGACTTCGCATCACCACAGATATTCATGAGAGTTATCAGGCTGAGGCTGTAGGCAAAGTATGCGATATTCTCCAGATACCAGCCTTCCTCTGCCGACAGACCGATCTTTTGGTTTCTGCTGCTAAAACGGGTAAGATTGTCAACATCAAGAAGGCACAGTTCCTGAGCGGAAGAGATATGAAATATCCTGTAGAAAAAGCCTTGGACAGCGGTGCCAAGGAAGTATGGCTCACCGAGCGCGGCAACTGCTTCGGCTACAATAATCTCGTAGTAGACTTCCGCAACATTCCAGACATGAAGGAGATTGTTCCTAATGTCATCATGGACTGCACTCACAGTGTGCAGCGACCAAGCGCTGGCGATGGCAAAACCGTGGGCGACCGCAAGTTTGTACCAGCCATGGCCATGGCAGCCAAGGCATTCGGCGCGACCGGTTACTTCTTTGAGGTACACCCAGACCCTGATCAGGGAAAAAGTGACGCTGCCAATATGCTGGAATTAGACAAGCTGGAGGCTCTCATTGCAGATTTGCTCGCTTAACAAAGTATATTAATTAACTTGTCTAAGTATATTAGTTCCATTCAATAAAGAACATTTATTTTAGAAAATAATGAATCACAAGATAAACGATATTGACAACATGACTGTCCGCTCGTATGGAGAGCAAGCCCTTCGTGATGAAGCTCAAGCCATACTCGATCAAATTTCCTATATGGATAGTAATTTTGAGAAGGCAGTAGATATGATGTATCATTGCGAAGGAAAGATTATCGTAACCGGTGTAGGCAAAAGTGGACACATAGGTGCCAAGATTGCAGCTACTCTGGCATCAACAGGTACACCTGCTTTCTATATCAATCCTCTGGATGTATATCACGGTGATTTAGGCGTAATGACAGATAAAGACGTAGTTCTGGCACTGAGCAACAGTGGCCAGACCGATGAGTTGCTTCGCTTCATTCCAATGGTACTCCACATGAATGTGCCTATTATTTCGATTACAGGAAATCCCAATTCCCTGTTGGCGAAATATTCCAATCACCATATCACAGTAAAGGTAAAGAAGGAAGCTTGTCCGCTGAACCTTGCTCCAACCAGCAGTACCACTGCAGCTTTGGCGATGGGAGATGCCTTGGCAATAGCACTGATGCAGGTACGCCACTTCAAGCCGCGCGACTTTGCCCAGTTCCATCCTGGTGGCGAATTAGGTAAGCGCCTCCTGACTACCGCAGAAGATGTGATGCGCAGCGACGATATGCCAATCATCCCTAAGGAGATGCACCTGGGCGAGGCTATCATCCACGTCAGCAAGGGCAAACTGGGATTGGGAATCTCGCTTGATGAAGACAATCGTGTCATCGGATTGATTACTGATGGCGATATCCGCCGTGCCATGGAGAAATGGCAGGCTGAGTTCTTCAACAAGACGGTGAACGACATCATGACCACCACTCCTAAGATGGTGACTCCGAAGACCAAGATTTCTGAAATTCAGCGCATTATGCATAAGTACAAGGTACATACAGTACTCGTAGTAGATAAGGACAATCATTTGAAAGGCATCGTTGATCACTATGCCTGCATGGTATAATAAAGATGAAAATCAGAGAGATATTATTAGTATTCACGCTATGGCTTGTCAGTTCGCTGTGCAGCGCACAGACAAGCGATTCTATCATAGTCAACCAGCTTCGTGGGAAAGGCGTCAGCTTTTCTCACGATAATTCTGTTACGCTCCTGATGAGCGGACAGGAGAAATTTGATGATATGTTTCAGGCGATCCGCCAGGCCAAACACAGCATTCATCTGGAATACTTCAACTTCCGCAACGACAGCATCGCCTCCCTACTCTTCGACCTCCTGGCAGAGAAGGTAAAGGAAGGAGTCAAGGTAAGAGCCTTGTATGACGGATTCGGAAACTCATCCAACAACAAGCCGTTACGCAAACGGCATCTCAAGAAAATACGTGCCAATGGAATCGAGATTTATGAATACAAGCCGGTTAAGTTTCCATGGGTTCATGCCATCTTCAACCGTGATCACCGTAAAATTGTAGTCATTGACGGACAGATAGCCTATACGGGGGGTATGAACGTAGCCGACTATTATATCAATGGTACAGAAGTAGTTGGTGAATGGCACGACATGCACTGCCGTATCGATGGTAGCGAGGTAAATACCTTACAGAAGATATTCCTCAAGATGTGGAACAAGGTGAGCGGTCAGCATATTGACGGCGAAGAGTATTACCGCAAGGAGAAAGAAGATTATCTGGTTGAGAATCTCAAGCCCGATACCACAACAACTGCCTATCATAAGACAGTGGGTATCATCAACCGTGAGCCACATATCTCCAAGGATATCATCCGATATTTCTATGTGAACGCCATCAACGATGCACAGGATAGCATCAAGCTCATCAGTCCTTACTTCACCTTGAGTCACAAACTGAAGAAAGCCCTGAAGAATGCAGTAAAAAGAGGCGTAAAGGTAGAAATCATGCTCTCTACAAAGAGCGATATTCCATTGACACCAGATTGCGGTTTCTATAATGCCCATAAGCTGATGAAGGCAGGCTGCCATGTATGGATGTATACACCAGGCTTCCACCATACCAAGATTATCATGGTAGATGGTAAGTTCTGTACGGTGGGCAGTGCCAATCTCAATGCCCGAAGCCTGCGATGGGATTACGAGGAGAATGCGGTGATTGTAGATTCCTGTACCACTGACCAGCTGGTAAAGCTCTTCGATGGAGAGAAGAAAGACAGTTTCCTGCTCAACGAGAAGAACTGGAGAGAGTGGCGCACAGGATGGCAGAGATTTAAGGGATGGTTTGCAGCCACCTTCCTGACCCCTTTCCTATAAATATATAAAAACAGAAGATATGATGAATGAAGAAATGAAGAAAGCAATGGCAGGGAAATCAATGCCCGAACTAGCCATTGTAGATAATAATACGCTGGCAGCATTGGGACTGAAAAGTCTGCTGGAAAGCGCTATTCCGATGGTAAGAATCAAGACCTTCTGTACATTCGGTGAGTTTGAATCGAGTGTACCCGAACGGTTCATGCACTATTTTGTATCCATGACTATCGTTTTGGCGCATCGCAACTTCTTCATCAACGAGAAACATCGCCATCATACCATCGTACTGACGCCAGGTTGTGACCCTAATTCCCAACTGCAAGGGTTCCACAGCATCTGTACCAACGTACCAGAAACGCAACTCATCAAGGAACTGATGAGTCTGCAACGTTCGGGACACCCCCATGGAGAGCATATTCCGATGATGGAAGACTCATCTTCTAAAGAAAAAGTTTTGACTGATAGAGAAATCGAGGTACTCTCGCTGGTGGCACAAGGCAAAATCAACAAAGAAATTGCCGATCAGCTCTGCATCGGACTCACCACAGTGATTACCCACCGCAAGAATATACAAGAAAAATTAGGAATTAAAAGCGTTTCTTCACTCACCATCTATGCCGTGATGCATGGATATGTGGATATCAACAGGATTTGAGTATCCCCCAAAATGGTGATGCCCGGTTTTCATATACCTACATATAATGATAATGCCTTCCCCGCAAGCAGCAGGGAAGGCATTATTATTTTATAAAAAATAACATTTCATTGATGACTTTTCCTCAGAAAAACTAGAGTTTCACCGCAGAAATGTCAACCAGATTGTTCACGATGGCATAAATTGTCAAACCCGCAGGAGAATGAATCTGCAGCTTTCGGGCGATGTTTCTGCGGTGAGTAATCACGGTATTGATAGAGATATAAAGATGGTCAGCTATCTCCTTATTCGTCATTCCCTGAACCAAAGCCACAATCACATCTTTCTCTCTATCGCTCAACTGCTCGTCGCTCATCGGGGTCTGATTAATCATGCTCGAAATCTTGGCACTCACATCATTCTGCTTCAGTTTCATTTCAGCATTTCTCACGGCAGGAATAAAGATCTCTTCCTCCACTTCTGAGTGATGCTTGAGCCATTCCTCATTGTTATAGATATCATAGAGGGTGGCACTGAGCTGGTTGTTATGCAATCCATCTGAAGGCAGATACTTGATGATGATGCTCTTCAACTCCTTCAGCTTCATATCCACCTGCACATGATGCTTGGAAAAGGTCTCGATATCGAAGTTCGCAGTGGCATTACCATCGATAAGTGCCTGAACATAAGGGAATACCATCTTTTCCTCATACTTCATATGATTGGTGATGCTATGGGCATAATCATCATAAAGTTTCAGGATAAGGCGTGCCAGATTATCCTTTTCATCCAGCGCTTCAACCAGTTCCTTACGGATAAACGGCAACTGGAAATCTATGTAATAGGCATGCGATGCCTTGAGATAATGCAAGAGGGTTGGCAGCGACAGGCGGTCGGCATTGTCATACTCCTTGTAACCATTAATCGTCAGGTTTACCACGGACAGGAAAGTATAAGTATCCACATTCTGCTCGTCGCAAACTTCACGCACAGTCTTGTCGCCAAAGCCCAGGTTGATGCCGAAGCTACCGAGGCTCTGCAAAATGTTATAATTGTCTCTAATGATGCTGATCATCTTATCGTCAGCTTCATACATCTTCTGATTTTTCATCTTTCTATATCCTTAAATGAAAACATCCTTGTATCAAGAACATTCATAATGTTTCTATTTCGGT
>OLGY01000259.1_pt1 | contig 42768 bp, 29 predicted proteins | sample 1605951 | NCBI WGS metagenome assembly OLGY01 (sample SAMN03283280) | human gut metagenome | biome: human-associated habitat; material: feces | host: Homo sapiens | place: Peru | collected 2012
GAGCCTTGATTCCATTTGGATTACATCATGTGTTTTATATGCCATTTTGGCAGACTGCAGTTGGTGGAACAATGGAAGTTGCAGGACAGATGGTTCAGGGAGGACAGAACATCTTCTTTGCACAGCTTGCAGATTCCGCTAATATCACACATTTTAGTGCCGATGCTACAAGATATTTCTCAGGAGAATTCATTTTCATGATCTTCGGACTTCCGGGAGCAGCACTCGCTATGTATCGCTGTGCAAAACCGGAAAAGAAGAAACAGGCAGGCGGACTTTTATTATCTGCAGCACTTGCAAGTATGCTGACAGGTATTACAGAGCCAATTGAATTTTCTTTCTTATTTGTAGCTCCAATGTTATTTGCAGTACAGGTTGTATTGGCCGGAGCCGCTTATATGATTGCACATATGTTAAATATTGCGGTAGGTCTGACATTTTCAGGCGGATTTCTTGATTTATTCCTATTTGGTATTTTACAGGGAAATGCAAAGACAAGCTGGGTAAGAATCATTCCGGTTGGTATTATTTACTTCATCTTATATTATGTAATCTTCACATTTTTAATTAAAAAATTCAATCTGAAGACTCCGGGACGTGAGGACGATGATGTAGAAACAAAATTATATACAAAGGCTGATGTAAATGCCAGAAAAGAAGGTCAGAAAACTTCTGAGACAGGCTCAAAGGATGCCATCAGTGAGATGATCACAGAAGGTCTTGGCGGTAAGAAAAATATCAGTGATGTTGACTGTTGTGCAACAAGACTTCGTATTACAGTATACGATACTGAACGTGTAAATGATGAAATTTTGAAACAGACAGGTTCCAGAGGAATTGTGAAAAAAGGACAGGGAGTTCAGATTATTTACGGACCACATGTAACAGTGATCAAATCAAATCTGGAGGATTATCTGGAAACAGCACCTGACACATATGCAGAAACAGCAGTTCTGGAAAATACAGAAACTAAAACAGAAGAAACAACAGTTTCAGAAAATGCGGAAAATGAAACAAAAGCAAAAAGCACAATCATCATTTCCAGCCCTATCACAGGAAATGCGGATGACCTTTCAGCGGTACCTGATGAAGCATTTGCAGGACGTATGATGGGAGATGGAGCGGCAGTTACTCCAACGGATGCAATCATTACAGCACCGGAAGATGGAGAAGTAGCGTTTGTATTTGATACAAAACACGCAATTGGATTTGAGACAGAAAGCGGTGTTGAACTTTTGATCCATGTCGGAGTTGATACGGTATCACTCAATGGAGAAGGGTTTGAGGTGTTTGTAGAAAATGGTCAGAAGGTGAAAAAGGGAGAACCAATGATGAAAATCAATATCCCATATCTGACTGAGCATGCCCCATCTTTATGCTCACCGGTATTATGCACAGATTTAGATGACAATCAGAAAATCCGTTTACTCGCTAAAGGCGAGATCAAAGCAGGAGAGCCGCTGTTTGCAATAGATGTATATTAGGCGATTAAAATGACGAGATGTGTTGCTGTTTACAAGTACTTATGAACAGCTGACAATAAACTATCTACCTCGGCCAAATTAGGTCGAGGTACTTTACATTTTGGCTAGATTTTGTTACGCTGTTTTTAGTTGTTAGGAAATGAAATGGTCAGGGGGAATATTTATATGTATCGGGTGAGTAAAGTACTCAATAACAATGGTGTTATCGCAATAGAGATGGAAGAAAATCAAGAGTATGTCCTGCTTGGAAAAGGAATTGGATTTGGGAAGAAAGTCAGTCAACGATTTGAAGCACCTTTTGACTGTACAAGATATTCATTAAAAAATGATACAGAACGAGGCAGTGCGGCATCACTTGTTAAAAGCGTGGACCCTGTATTTTTGGAAATTGCAAATGAAGTACTCAGAGAAGCAGAGTGTACTTTCGGAAAGATTGACAAGAGAATCTTATTTCCTCTGGCAGACCATATATCCTTTGCAGTTGCACGAATGAAAAATGGAGAACAGATCAGTAATCCCCTGACAGGTGATATACATGCTCTATTTTATAAGGAATTTCAGGTCGCATCTGTATTGAAGAAGATTTTATCAGACAGGATGCAGATAGAGATTGGAGACGATGAGATTGGCTATGTAGCCTTGCATGTCCATTCTGCGATAGAAGATGAAAAAGTATCAGTGGCAATGCAGATGGCACGAACCGTTCGTGAATGTGTAAGCATTATAGAGGCAGAAACGGGCAAAAAAATTGATGTTATGACGCTGGATTATAATCGTTTGATGAATCATGTGAAATATATGGCGGCAAGACTTTTGCGCGGTGAAGAACTTAAGATTAATATCAATGATTATATAGAAATAAAATTCCCAAAAGCATTTGCAATTGCAACAACAGTCTGCGACCATTTGGGTGAGAATATCGGCGTTCAGCCGAGTGAACGAGAAATCGGATATCTGGCGATGCATATTGAGAGAGTATATAATTCCGGTGAAAATAACTAAAAATCCTTGCTTATTAATTGACAATATATGCAAAATGTGATAATCTGAAAAAAGATTAGAGAAGCTAAAAAAGAGTTTGGCAACCTTTCCTGAAAAGGCTGACAAGCTCTTTTTTGAAATTAAAATTTTTTTACTATGCGATTAGTAAAAAAATAACAAACGACGTATTAAAAGGGGAATAATTATGAAATTAATGAAGACAGAGGATGCAGTAGGTCAGATTTTATGCCATGATATCACACAGATCATCAAAGGCGTAACAAAAGATGCTGTATTTCGCAAAGGGCATATTATCCGGGAAGAGGACGTTCCGGTATTGCTAAGTGTCGGAAAGGACCACATTTATATCTGGGAGAATAATGAAAATGTGCTTCATGAAAATGATGCGGCACTGGTACTTTATGATATGTGTAAGAATGAGAACATGTCTCCATCTCAGATCAAAGAAGGAAAGATCGAACTGATCGCAGAATGTGATGGCGTGTTAAAAGTAGATACAGAAAAATTAAATCGCATTAACAGTCTCGGTGAAATGATGATTGCCAGCAGACATGGCAATTTTCCGGTGAAGAAAGGCGATAAGCTTGCAGGAATGCGTATTATCCCGCTTGTGATCGAGAAAGAAAAGATGGAGCACGCAAAAGAAGCTGGCGGCGAGGGACAGATTTTTGAGCTGCGTAAATATTTGCACAAAAAAGTGGGAATCGTAACGACTGGAAACGAAGTGTATCATGGACGAATCGAAGATACATTTACACCGGTTATCAAAGAAAAATTAGCAGAATTCGATACCGAGATCATCGGACATCGTGTAAGTGACGATAACCCGGAACGTATTACAGGTTATATCCGAGAATTGCTCGAGGAAGGTGCGGACATGATCATCTGTACGGGCGGAATGAGCGTAGATCCGGACGACAAGACACCATTGGCAATTCGTAATTCAGGTGCAAAGGTCGAGACTTACGGAGCGCCGGTATTACCGGGAGCGATGTTCTTACTTTCCTATTATAACGAGACAATTCCTGTACTTGGACTGCCGGGCTGTGTAATGTACGCAAAACGAACCATATTTGACCTTGTATTGCCAAGACTGATGACAGGCGAGAAAGTAACAAAAGAAGATATAGACACACTTGGCGAAGGCGGATTGTGCCTGTCTTGTCCGGTCTGTACATTTCCAAATTGCGGATTCGGAAAATAAAGGAAATGCAGACAGACAGGTAAGCGGCAGGTTACAGACACGAAAATAAGAGAGGTGTAGAAGGGGAAAGACAATGATCGACGGATATGGACGAACAATTGAATATATGAGAATATCCATTACTGACCGTTGCAATCTTCGTTGCCGATACTGTATGCCGGATGGAGTTGAGCTGGTGTCAATGTCAGACCTTCTTTCTTTTGAAGAAATAGAAGAAATTTGTTGTGCGGCGGCAGAATTGGGGATTAAAAAAATAAAAATTACCGGCGGAGAGCCTTTGGTACGCAGGGGATGTACTGCGCTCATTGGCCGGATAAAACAAATACCGGGAATTGAAGAGGTGACACTGACGACGAATGGAGTACTTTTGGCACAGCAGATGTCAGAACTTTGCGAAAATGGGCTGGATGCGGTGAACATCAGTCTTGATACATTGAGCAGATGCAATTATGAAGAAATTACAGGAAAAGATAAATTAGAGAATGTGTTAGAAGGAATTCAGGCAGCAGTAGAAGCAGGGATACGGGTTAAGATTAACAGCGTATTGCAAAAAGGACAAAACGATGCTGAATGGGGGCAGTTGATCGGCTTGGCGAAAGACCAGCCAATTGATGTACGTTTTATCGAGATGATGCCAATTGGTTACGGGAAACAATTTGAAACAATATATAATGAAGATATCCAGAAAAAAATCAGGGAAATATACCCGGATTTAGAGGAGGATACAAGGGTTCATGGAAATGGACCGGCAACATATTATCACATACCGGGATTTAAAGGAAGCATTGGATTTATCAGTGCGATACATGGGAAATTTTGTGATAAATGCAACAGAATACGTCTGACATCACAGGGGATGATTAAGCCGTGTTTATGTTATGGAAAATCTTATAATCTAAAAGAAATCCTAAGAGATTCCGGAGAAAAACCCGGAACAGAAAATATGAAGAAAATGCTGAAGCAAAGATTAGAAACAGCAATATTAGAAAAACCAGAACAACATTGTTTTGAGCATTTGGATGATATTACAGAAAAGAAAGATATGATACAAATAGGTGGTTGAAAATGGGAAAGATAATTGCAATTTGCATTAGTGAAAAAAAGGGAACGCAGAAGCACAGTATCGAATCTGCAGTCTTAAAAGAAAACTGGGGAATTGAGGGAGATGCACATGCAGGGAAATGGCATCGTCAGGTAAGCCTGCTTTCATTTGAAAAGTTCGATGAGTTCCAGAAAAAGGGCGCAGAAATTGATTACGGTGCCTTTGGAGAAAATATTCTTGTAGAAGGATTTGATCTTCGAACAATCCCGGTTGGAACAAGATTTCAGATAGGAGAAGCAATTTTAGAGTTAACACAGATAGGAAAAGATTGTCATAGTCACTGCGAAATTTACAAAAAGATGGGCGATTGCATTATGCCGCGTGAAGGCGTATTTACAGAAATCATAAAAGGCGGTGTGATAAAACCGGGTGATGAAGTCATTCAGTTACCACTTCCAAAAGACAGACCGTTTACCGCAGCAATCGTTACATTAAGTGATAAAGGTTATGCAGGAGAACGCGAAGATAAAAGCGGTCCGATGATTCAGCAGATATTAGAAGAATATACAGATTCTAAATATCAGATTATAGAAAAAATGATTTTGCCGGATGAAAAAGCAAAGATAGAAAGACAGCTTTGCAGACTGGCAGACCAAAGACAAATCAATGTAGTATTTACAACAGGTGGAACCGGATTTGCAGAAAGAGACGTAACACCGGAGGCAACAATCGCTGTCTGCGACAAGATGGCACCGGGTATTGCTGAGGCAATGAGATACTATTCTTTAAGCATTACAAATCGCGCAATGCTTAGCAGAGCCGCAGCCGGAATCAGAAAGAAAACATTGATCATCAACCTGCCGGGAAGCCCGAAAGCAGTAAAGGAAAGCTTAGAATACATCCTTCCGGCACTGGGACACGGCCTCGGAATCCTTCGCGGAACAGATGGGGAATGCGGTAACGCTTAGCGGATCCGCTGTTCGGAGTGTTACCGCGTGAAGAAAAACGCTTAGCGAGGTATGAATGAAATGATTGTAAATAGAAGCAGCTCCCTAACTGCTTTCTATTTTACATAGCGAATAGTTTTGGAAAAATATTCGCGTGCAACAAATATTTACACAAAGTCATCAAGGAGGAACAAGATGAAAAAAAGAATTTTAGCAATGATGCTTGCGTCAGTAATGGTAGTAGGACTTGTAGGATGTGGAGGAAGCTCAGATTCGAAAGATACGAAAGAAGAAACAAAAACAGAAGAGACAGCAAAAACAGATGATGCCGAAGAAACAGAAATCCAGGTATTTATCGCAGCCAGCTTAAACACAGTTATGACAGAGCTTGCAGAAGAATACAACAAAGAACATCCAGAAGTAAAAATTACATATAACGCAGACAGTTCAGGAACACTGCTGACACAGATTGAAGAAGGTTATGAATGTGATATTTTCTTTTCAGCAGCTCAGAAACAGATGGACCAGTTGGAAAAAGACGGGCTTGTAGTAGATGGAACTCGTGCAAATGTTGTAAACAACCAGGTAGTTGTAGTATCATTAAAAGACAGTGGTACAAAGGTTACAGGACTTGAGAACTTAAACGAAGCAAGCAGCATCGCTCTGGCAGGCGGAAGTGTTCCGGTTGGAAAATATACTCGTCAGGCACTTGTAAACCTTGGAACATTAAATAAAGTAGATGATGTATCAACAATCACAACACAGGAAATTTCTGACGCTTTAGGCGGAGTTGAGATCAGCGAGCAGGATAACGTAAGTAAAGTACTTTCAGCAGTTGTAGAGGGTTCTTGCGAAGTAGGAACAACATATTACTCAGATACATATGGATATGAAGACAAACTGGATATCCTTCAGAAAGTAAGTTATGATCTGACAGGAAATGTAATCTATCCAATCGCACGCGTTCAGAATGACGAAGCAGATGAAGCACAGAACAAAGCAGCTGATGATTTTATCAAATTTATCACATCAGATGCAGCAAAAGCAGTTTTTGATTCATACTATTTCGATACAAATGTAGAATAAACAGTATAGTTTAATCAGAAAAAGAGGGCATTTTCCAATAGCGGATGCCCGTCAGAAAGGAAAAAACATGGAAGCAGTGATAGAGGTCATCAAGACATTAGACTGGAGTCCATTATGGATTTCATTAAAAACAGGAATTGTAGCAACAATATTCTCCTTCTTTTTAGGAATTTTTGCTGCACGTAAAATTGTAAAAGCATCACCTGGAGTAAAAGCAGTGCTGGATGGCATCCTGACGCTTCCGATGGTTTTGCCTCCGACAGTAGCGGGATTTTTCCTGCTACTTATATTTAGCAGACGTCGTCCGTTTGGAATCTTCTTATATGAAACGTTTGATATTAAGGTTGTTCAGAGCTGGCTTGGCTGCATAATTGCAGCCACAGTGATTGCATTTCCATTGATGTACCGAAATGCAAGAGCGGCCTTTGAACAAATCGACGTAAATCTTGTTTATGCAGGAAGAACACTTGGAATGTCCGATTTGAAAATATTTTGGAAGGTAGTCATCCCGACTGCCGGCCCGGGAATTGCATCCGGAACAATCCTTACATTTGCAAGGGCATTGGGAGAATATGGCGCAACATCTATGCTTGCCGGAAATATTCCCGGAAAGACAGGAACCATCTCACAGAAGATCGCAATGGTTATTCAAGACGGTGATTATCTGACAGCCGGAGTGTGGGTTGCAATTGTAATGGCGATTGCATTTGGCATTGTTGTGTTAATGAACATATTTGCAGGCAAGAAAATGAAACAGGTTAAACGCTGGTAGACTCAAGTGAAAACGAAACAGACCAAATGCCGGTAAACACAGGTGAAAAATGAAACAGACGAAACGTGAATAAAAAGGAGACAAAAAATGGCAATAAGTGTAGATGTTCAGAAAAAGCTCGGGGAGTTTGAACTGAATGTAAAGTTTGAAAGCGCATCAAAAAGAATTGGGATTCTGGGCGCTTCTGGATGTGGAAAAAGTATGACATTGAAAAGTATTGCCGGGATTGAAACTCCGACAGAAGGAAAAATCCAGATTGGTGAACACGTTCTGTTTGATTCCAAAAATAAAGTAAATTTAAAACCGCAGAAAAGAAAAATCGGATATTTATTTCAAAACTATGCATTATTTCCGACAATGACGGTTGCTCAAAACATTGCGGCGGGATTAAAAGGAAGTAAGCAGGAAAAAGAAAAACGAGTCAGGGAGATGGCAGAAAAATTCCAGATTCAGGAATTGCTAAAACGCCTGCCCGGACAACTTTCAGGCGGACAACAGCAAAGAGTTGCACTGGCAAGAATCATGGCATACAGCCCGGATGTGATACTGTTAGATGAACCATTTTCCGCGTTGGACGTATTTTTGAAAGACCATTTGCAGCAGGAACTCGAAGAACTGTTGAAGGATTATGAAGGAACAGTAATTATGGTTTCACATAGCCGCGACGAAGTATATCGCTTTTGTGAAGAACTGCTGATTTTGGATCAGGGAAGCGTAATCACAGCCGGCAAGACAAAAGAAATCTTTGCTAATCCGCAATATCGCGCAGCAGCAAAACTGACCGGATGTAAGAACTTTGCCGAACTGCAATATACAGAATCTCCGAACAAAATCATTTTGCCGGATTGGGGAGTTACATTACAATTGAAAGAAGAAGTGCCAAAAGGATGTACCTGCATCGGATATCGTGCACATGATTTTGTGCCGGTATGGGGAGAGAAAAGAGAAAATTGTATAGAAGTACGATTAAAAAGCATGTCAGAGCTTCCGTTTGAAAATCAGTATTATTTAAATCCTGCAAATCCGAAGAAACCTTCTATCTGCTGGTTTGTGCAGAGAGAGAAGGAAAATATGGTTGAGACAAATGGGATGCCGGACTATCTTCAAATCGAAGAAGAAAGAATAATGTTTCTAAAATAACATTTTTGATACAAAAAACAAATAAAAAGTTCTCTTTTGGAAAGGATGAAAACCATTTTCCGAAAGAGAACTTTTTGTATAGAATAAATAGTTAACATGAATTATTATAGCTCATCTAACATATTTTCAAAAACATCTTGTGGGACTGGCTTGGAATAATAATATCCCTGTATAAAATCGCAGTTCACAGATTTTAAGAAGTTTACCTGTTCGTCTGTTTCAGCACCCTCGGCAATGACCTTGATACCAAGCTCATGAGCCATGGAAATGATGGTGCGCAGGACAGATTCAATTTTCGGATTCTTCCCAATAGAACGTATAAATTCCATATCCAGTTTTAAAATGTTAAAATCATAGTCTGTGATCGTGCTGAAGGAAGAAAATCCACTTCCAAAGTCATCTAATAAAATTCTTACATTTTGATTCTGAATCTGTTTCAAAGGATGCAGATCCAGACTGTTAATAGAAATATAAGCACTTTCAGTAAGCTCTAACATCTTATGTGAACAGAGAAATTCATCGTTTGAAAACTCTTCTACAAGTGCATTTAACATATCAGGATCATAAAAATCCATCCGCGAAATATTCATAGAAATCGGAACTACCTTTTTACCGGCATCATGACGCCGATGAAGAAAGAGCGAAATCATGTCAGATACAAATTTATCCAACACCGAAATATGACCATTTTTTTCAAGCGTAGGAATGAAAACGCCTGGGGAAATCATCCCTTTTTCCGGATGAATCCAACGAATCAGAGCTTCCGCGCCGACAATCTTGTCTGTTGCAGCACTAAAGATTGGCTGATAATACACCTGCAATTCATTATTTTCTAAAGCCTGTCCGATATTGCGTCGCATCTGGGACTGCGCCATATAGATTTCTTTCATCTTCAAATCATAGATGGCATAAGGCTGTAAATATTCATTCTCAATATGCTGACAAGCCAGATTAGCACGGTCACACATACCACTTACAGAAACATGCCGGTCATGAATATGATAAATACCACATTTCGCAAAAATAAGAATATTTTTATCATGATATGTGAAAGATTGCCTCAAAAGCTGTGGCAACTGTTCATAATCCAGATATTTACGTTCTACAAGACAGACAAAATGATCGGAAGTCAGTCTTGCAGCAGCAATTGGATTCAAGAAGCAATTCCGAAGCTTATTATGAAAATGATGGAGAAACGCATCACCACCTTCAAATCCAAGAATCTCATTCAAAGCTTTAAATTCCTTAAAGTCAATAAAAAGAAGAGAAAACTTGTCATTGTGAGGGGCATTTTTAATAATATTCGAAACAATGTGGTAAAATCCAATACGATTCAGATCACCGGTTAAAAAATCCTGATAAGCAAGATAGCTGATATCCTGGATCGTGCTTAAAACAAGCTGCTGTTCCTTATCAAAATAAACAAAATTATACCGCACAATCTGTGCTTTATCATCTTTCACATGATGCAGGGTATAATAATAATTGCCCTGTGTATCCAAAGCGTGTTTGATTTTTGTCAGAGGATTATGAGAATCAAAATAATCATAATCTGCCGGGGAAATATAAAGACGCTTCATCAATTCACAAATCCGTTCGTAAGAATCAGTGGAAGTAAGAAAATCTTCACCGGATTTAGCATCAAGACGACATCTGCTAATCGTATGATGATTAAGGTCAATTAAACCGACAAAAGAATATTCGGTTTGATACAAAAGTTCAGGAACACGAGAAGCGGCAAGTTTTTTTAAATCGTTCCGACTAGGATTGAGTGTTTTCATGATGTACATTCCCCCCTTATACTCTGATTTTCAGAATAAAAAAATGAGCTGCTGTTTACAGAGTATCTGTAAAATTTATCTCAGTCGAGAAGACTCCCACCTCTTTCAGGTGGTAAGTAACTGCTCGACTTGAAGAACAAAAGAACTGTTAATTTATTATAACCCAGATTCAAAAGAAAAGCTATAGAGAAAAATGAAGCACAAAAGAAAAATCATGCAAAAATTTATGTGAAATTAAATAGAACTTCCTTGACAGAAAATGCATTGGATTTTATCATGAAAGATACGTGAATCACATAGGATGAAGGAGAAAAAAATATGGATTATATATTATTGATCATCGGATTTGTATTGTTGATCAAGGGGGCAGACTTTTTCGTAGACGGAAGCTCCAGCGTGGCAAAAATATTGAAGGTGCCAACGATCATCATCGGTCTTACCGTCGTAGCATTTGGAACAAGTATGCCGGAGCTCTCAGTCAGTGTAACGGCAGCTCTTAGAGGAAGTAATGATTTGGCAGTCAGCAACGTGCTAGGTTCTAATATTTTTAACCTGCTGGTTGTCTTAGGATGTTGTGCATTGGTAAAACCTGTGGCGGCAAAATGGTCTCTACTTAAAAAAGAGTTTCCATTTTCAATCTTGATTACAATTATTTTACTGCTTGTAGATTCTGACTTTTCTATTATGAAAATATTGGACGGAAACCAGGGATTTGTCCTGGGAAGATGGGCAGGATTACTGTTTTTGATTTTGTTTGTTCTTTATATATATGCAACTGTAAAATCCGCACTTCGCTCCAGAGCAGAAGCGAAAGATATGGAAGAGGAAGAGTATAAGACGATGAGCCCGCTAAAGAGCGGCATTTATATCGTGCTCGGATTAATCGGAATCGTGTGGGGCGGTAATCTGGTCGTAGATAGCGCATCGAATATCGCATTGACATTTGGATGGAGCCAGACATTTATCGGTCTTACAATCGTAGCACTTGGAACATCACTTCCAGAGCTGGTTACATCCGTTGTAGCAGCAAGAAAAGGTGAAAATGACCTTGCAGTAGGGAATGTTGTCGGTTCCAACATTTTCAACATCCTATTGATACTGGGAGTGTCTTCCTTTATCACACCAATCACACTTGATGTGACAGCCGTGTATGATACGATTATTTTAATCATAGCAAGTATCATCGTGTACGTATCAGCAATCAGCAAACGCGAGATTCAAAGAAAAGAAGGAATTCTCTTCTTAGTTTGCTATTTTGCATTTTTCCTTTACGTGTTTATGAGATAGAAATAATTCAAGTCGAGCAGTCGCGAGACTTGGCGCGTGATTCTGGTCAGCGTAAGCTGACACATTCTTTACAGAATCACTGCGCATCCTCGCGGAGCGTTTATCTCAGTCTTCTCGACTGAGATAAGATATTTCATAAGGAATAGAGTTATAAAAAAGAAAAATCGTAGTCGATAGATTACAAAAGAAGGGAGAGGACAATGGAGAAGAAAAAAATTATTGAATTCCGTAACATTGTAAAAAATTTTGATGGACAGATTGTATTAAAAGGTATCAATCTGGATATCTATGAAAATGAATTTGTGACCCTGTTGGGGCCAAGTGGATGCGGTAAAACCACATTGCTTCGAATTCTGGGAGGGTTCCTGGATGCGGACGAGGGAAGCGTAATGTTTGATGGAGAAGAAATCAGTCAAAAACCTCCATATGAACGTGAGTTGAATACTGTATTTCAGAAATACGCATTATTTCCACATTTAAGTGTTTATGAAAATATTGCGTTTGGTCTTAAGATAAAAAAGATGAGCAAGGATATCATTGATCAGAAGGTTATGAAGATGCTTAAACTCATCGGTCTGGAAGGGTATGAAGATAAAAATACAACCCTGCTTTCCGGAGGACAGCAGCAGAGAGTAGCGATTGCCCGTGCCCTTGTAAATGAGCCGAAGGTCTTATTATTAGACGAACCATTGGCGGCGCTGGATTTGAAGCTGCGTAAAGAGATGCAGTATGAGTTGAAACGTATCCAACAGGAAGTAGGAATCACATTTATTTTTGTAACACATGATCAGGAAGAAGCACTGACAATGTCAGACAAGATCGTTGTTATGAAAGGCGGAGAAATCCAGCAGGTAGGAACACCGGAAGAAATTTACAACGAGCCTGCAAACGTATATGTAGCCAATTTCATCGGCGAGAGCAACATCATTTCCGGAAGAATGCTCGAAGATTACAAAGTACGATTTGATGATGTAACATTTGACTGTGTAGATTTCGGATTCAGAAAAGACGAACCTGTAGATGTAGTATTGCGTCCGGAAGATATCGATATCGTTGATGTCAAAGACGGAAAACTTACCGGAGAAGTACAGAGCGTACTCTTTAAAGGAGTCCACTACGAGATTATTGTTGAGACAGTCCCGGGAACAAGTGTAACCGTAAACATGCGAGTAGTACATAACCGTGATGTGACAAGTGAAGACGGAACAGAAAAAATCAGTGCCAGCGATTTTTACGTCGATGTGGAAGATGTAGAAGCACTTGATGATAAAGACATTATCGCTTTCTCAAATGCACAGGCATGGGATCCAAAGACAGACGAGTACATTTCCATCGCAAGAATTGAATATGATTTGAAGCCGGAAGAAGGAGAATATCCAGTTACATTCTCAACATCGAAAGGAACAAGTGTACAAAGAAACATTTTTGTTGTCAACCAGCCTTTCGTTAAAAATGAGAGAGCAAATGAAGGTGTTATGGCATTTAACTTCTCAAAAACAGTAGATGAAATCATAGAATCCCAGGCATTAGATACAGATTTGAAAACATGGGCAAATGCACAAGGTTGGAAGTTGACAGACGAAGACCAGAGTGTAGATTTAAGTGTAGATTACGATTTTGAGCCGGAAGATGTAAAAGAAGGTGTATATAAGATCACATTCTCAACGACAGGTCGTGAGTTTAAGATTCATACAACAGACTATTCCGAGGAAGGTCAGGAAGTCGGGCTGACATTCTTCCCGGAAGATATCCATGTTATGTCGAAGGTGGTATTTTAATATGAAGAAATTCTCACAGTTAGCAATCCCATATATCGTGTGGGCGGTGTTGATGCTCGTGCTTCCAATGGCACTGATTTTCCTTTACTCTATCACAGAGCCTGGGAACAGCATCATATCCTTCTCAATAACACTGGATCAGTACATCAAATTCTTTACCGACAAAGATTTCTTACTGATTCTGTGGCGCTCACTTGCAATTGCGGTTAAGACAACCATCATCTGTCTGCTGCTTGGTTATCCGATTGCATATTACATTGCAAGAACAAAAGAAAAAACACAGAACATGTTAATCTTATGCATTACAATTCCAATGTGGATCAACATGCTTGTGCGTACTTATGCGTGGATCGGTCTCTTAAGTGATGGCGGATTGATCCAGAAAATATTAAGTCTCGTAGGTCTTGGACACATAAAGCTCCTTTACACAGAAGGTGCAGTATTGCTTGGTATGGTATACAACTTCCTGCCATTTATGATTTTGCAGATTCAGACATCCCTGTGTAAAATGGATACTTCCTTATTAGAAGCAAGCGCAGATTTAGGGGCAAGTCCGGCGCAGACATTTCGACGCATCACCCTGCCATTATCATTGCCGGGCGTGATCAACGGAATCACATTAGTATTTTTGCCGGCAGTAAGCTCCTTCTTCATTCCAAAACTGTTAGGCGGAGGTCAGTATTTCCTTATTGGAAATATGATTGAAAACCAGTTTATTACAGTAGGAGAGTGGAACTTCGGAAGTGCCATCTCTATGATCATGGCAGTTATCATGATGCTGCTTATGATGGCAGTGCGTAAAACTGAAAAACGAAATGCAGGTGGAAAGGAGGCATGATCCAATGAAAAAAAATAAGCATCCATTTGGTAAGATACTTCTGATTTTGACGATCATGTTCTTCTATCTTCCAATTATATATATGGTTATTTTTTCATTCAATGATGGAAAATCATTGACAAAATTTACCGGATTCTCATTGCGCTGGTATCAGCATATGATGGATTCTGGAGATATGATGAGCGCATTGTCTACAACATTTAGCGTGGCAATCATCGCAACGATCATTTCAACAATTATCGGAACAATTACGGCAATCGGTTTAAGCAAGTCCAAAAAGGTCATCCGAGATTTGATGGAACAGGTAAACAACCTGCCGATGATGAATCCGGAAATCGTAACAGCAATCGGATTTATGCTGCTGTTCATTACATTTAAAATAGAAAAAGGCTATGTGACAATGCTCTTGGCACATATCGCATTTTGTATACCATATGTAATCCTGTCAGTCATGCCAAAAATCCGTTCACTCGACCCAAACATCGCAGATGCGGCGATGGATTTGGGGGCGACACCGTGGCAGGCATTGACAAAAGCCATTGTGCCGCAGATCACACCGGGAATTGTCTCCGGTGCGCTGATTGCATTTACCATGTCAATAGACGATTTTATTATTTCATACTTCGTGACAGGACGCGGCGTAAAAAACTTAAGCATTGTAGTTTATACGATGAGTAAACGTGTAAATCCAAGTATCAATGCGGTGTCAACACTTGTTGTTGTTATCATTACAATAGCGCTGGTAATCATTAACATTGCACCGGTCGTAGCTTCAAAACGTGCAAAAAAAGAAAATGTAGGCCGAAGAAAATTCGTTTATCCGGCAACGGCAGCAGTATGTGTACTGTTAGTAATTGTGGCTTTTGTAAATGTATCCGGAAACAAAGCGGCATCCAAGCCATTTGAAGGTCAGACTTTGCACATTTACAACTGGGGCGAATATACAGGTGAGAATATCATCAACGATTTCCAGAAAGAGACTGGGGCAACCGTTGTTATGGAAAACTTTGATTCCAATGAACAAATGTATATTAAAGTCGCAAATGGAGAATCCTACGATATCCTTGTTCCAAGTGATTACATGATCCAGAGATTGATAGGCGAAGGGTATCTGCAAAAATTAGATCATTCAAAACTAGATTGCCTTGATAAGCTCGATGATGGCGTAAAAGATCTGGCATACGATCCGGGAAATGAATACTCAATACCATATTTCTGGGGAACAGTCGGAATCATTTACGACAAAACAAAAGTAGATATCGAAGATTTGAAAAAAGAAGGCTACAACATTTTCCTTGATGAAAAATATAAAGGAGATATCTATCTCTACGATTCAGAGCGAGATTCCTTTATGATGGCGTTGAAAGCATTGGGATATTCCATGAATACAACGAACGAAAAAGAAATCCAGGAGGCTTATAACTGGCTGCTTCAGTGCGTGCAGACAATGCAACCGGAAATCGTTATGGACGAGATCATTGACAACATGGCACAGGGCCGAAAAGCATTAGGACTGATTTATTCAGGAGATGCAACCTATGTCATGGCAGAAAATGAAAACATGGGTTATTATTTACCGGAAAGCGGAACAAACCTCTGGTCTGACGCGATGGTCATTCCGAAAAATGCAAAAAATCCGGATCTCGCATATGCATTTATCAACTATGCAAGCGACTATGACGGAGCTTATGATAACTCAAGCTATATAGGTTACACTGCCGCAAATAAAGAAGTTATGGATGATCTATCCGGAGCAGGCGGCGAATTCGAAGGAATCAATGCGTACATTCCAAGAAGTGATAATCCGAACGATGAAATATTTGAATATAATGAAGAAACAAAGAAGATTATCAGTGATCTGTGGAGCAGAGTAAAAATTGCAGCAAGTAATGCGAAGTAACGAAAGGGTGCGAAAGCGCCCTTTTTCTATTTGACGAAAGTAAGAGCTTATTATGTGGCGAAAGCAGATTGGTATCTGAAAAGAGACACAGAAATAAAAATTAGCACTCACCTCTGAAAAGTGCTAACAAAAGTGTTGACAAACAAAAAAAGCAGTGGTATTGTTATAGAGTAAATAGAACAAGAAAGATTCGTGGTAGCTTTTAGAACATTTTAAAAACTACCATTTAGCAACCAATTTTTATAAAAAAGGGGGTTTGTATTATGAACATTAATAAATTTACACAGAATTCATTGCAGGCAGTTCAGTCTTGTGAGAAGGTTGCTTATGATTATGGCAATCAGGAGATCGCACAGGAACATTTACTCTATGCACTGGTTACACAGGATGACAGCCTGATTTTAAAATTATTAGAGAAGATGAACGTTCAAGGCACATTGTTTATCAATCGTGTAGAAGAAGCAATCAATAAAAGACCAAAGGTGCAAGGAGGACAGGTGTTTGTCGGACAGGATCTGAATAATGTATTGATCCATGCAGAAGACGAGGCCAAACAGATGGGAGACGAATACGTTTCAGTTGAGCATTTGTTCCTTGCATTGTTAAAACATGCAAGCAGAGAGATGAAAGCACTGTTTCGTGAGTTCGGAATCGACCGCAACTCATTTCTCCAGGCATTGTCCAGTGTCAGAGGTAATCAGAAAGTGACAAGCGATAATCCGGAGGCGACTTACGATGCACTTGCAAAATATGGCACCGATTTGGTTGAGCGTGCAAGAGAGCAGAAACTAGACCCGGTTATCGGACGAGATGCTGAGATTCGTAATGTAATCCGAATCCTTTCACGTAAGACAAAGAACAATCCGGTTCTGATCGGTGAACCAGGTGTTGGTAAAACGGCAGCAGTAGAAGGTCTTGCACAGCGAATTGTAAGAGGAGATGTGCCGGAAGGCCTGAAAGATAAGATCATTTTCGCACTGGATATGGGTGCACTTGTAGCAGGAGCAAAGTATCGTGGTGAATTCGAAGAACGTCTGAAAGCCGTATTGGAAGAAGTAAAGAACAGCGAAGGCAAGATCATTCTCTTTATCGATGAGCTGCATACAATTGTCGGAGCGGGCAAGACAGAAGGCTCCATGGACGCAGGAAATATGCTCAAGCCAATGCTTGCACGAGGCGAGTTACATTGTATCGGTGCTACAACTCTGGACGAATATAGAAAATATATCGAGAAAGACGCAGCACTTGAGAGACGTTTCCAGCCGGTTTTAGTAGATGAACCAAGCGTTGAAGATGCCATTTCCATTCTTCGTGGACTGAAAGAACGTTATGAAGTATACCATGGCGTTAAGATCACAGACGGAGCACTTGTGGCAGCAGCAACATTGTCCAACCGATATATATCAGATCGTTTCCTTCCGGATAAAGCAATCGACCTTGTCGATGAAGCATGCGCATTGATCAAGACAGAACTGGATTCTATGCCGGCCGAGATGGATGAACTGCGAAGAAAGATTATGCAGCTCGAGATCGAAGAAGCAGCACTTAAAAAGGAAGAAGACCGATTAAGTAAAGAAAGACTGGAACATTTACAGCAAGAACTTGCAGAACTCAGAGAACAATATTCAAAACAAAAAGCACAGTGGGATAATGAAAAACATTCCGTAGAGCGTGTTCAGAAGATCCGTGAAGAGATCGAACAGATCAATAACGATATCCAAAAAGCACAGCGCTCATACGATCTGGAAAAAGCAGCCGAGCTGCAGTATGGAAAACTTCCACAGCTTCAAAAACAATTAGAAGAAGAGGAAGCACATATCAAAGAGAAAGACTTACGTTTGGTACATGAAAGCGTCACAGATAATGAAATCGCCAGAATCATTTCCAGATGGACAGGAATTCCGGTAGCAAAACTCAACGAGAGCGAGCGAAGCAAGACCCTTCATCTCGACGAAGAACTGCACAAACGTGTCATTGGACAAGATGAAGGTGTAACAAAAGTTACAGAAGCTATCATCCGTTCCAAAGCAGGAATCAAAGATCCATCTAAACCAATTGGTTCATTCCTATTCTTAGGACCAACAGGTGTAGGTAAGACAGAGCTTGCCAAGGCACTTGCAGAAAGCCTGTTTGATGACGAGAACAACATGGTCCGTATCGATATGAGTGAATACATGGAGAAATATTCCGTGAGCCGTCTGATTGGAGCTCCTCCGGGATATGTCGGATACGATGAAGGCGGTCAGTTGACAGAGGCAGTTCGTAGAAAACCATACTCCGTTGTACTGTTCGATGAGATTGAAAAAGCACATCCGGACGTATTCAACGTACTTTTGCAAGTACTGGATGATGGTCGTATCACAGACTCACAAGGTCGTACAGTAGACTTTAAAAATACAATATTAATCATGACATCCAACATTGGATCATCCTACCTGCTGGATGGAATTCAGGACAACGGCGAAATCAAGCCAGAAAATCAAGAAATGGTAATGCAAGATTTAAGAGCACATTTCAGACCAGAATTCCTGAACCGTCTCGATGAGATTATCATGTTCAAACCATTGACCAAAGAAAACATCGGCTCAATTGTAGATTTAATGATTGCAGATGTAAACAAGAGACTGGAAGATAAAGAAATCTCCATCGAATTGACACCAGAAGCAAAAAGCTTCGTTATAGATGGCGGTTACGATCCAACTTATGGTGCAAGACCACTCAAACGATATCTGCAGAAACACGTTGATACATTAGCCGCAAAACTGATCCTCGAAGGAAATGTCGGAACAGGGGATGTGATCTTGTTACAGGTTGAAGATGGTAAACTAGTAGCGAAGATAAAAGGACGAAGTGATATTTAATAAAGAGAATAAATGATATTAGGTGGCAGACTGCGCGAGCAGTCTGCCATTGCTTTAGAGAGAAGATGCCATTTTTGAACGGAAGCATCTGCAACAGCGAATATCCTAGCCATGCAGATACTGCAACATCAAAAAATAACATAGAAGTTATCTTTACAACACTCCAAACTCATGCTATGATAACCATATCTTCGGAGAACTTCTTTTCTCCGAATACATCTATAGCCGTAAGGCTCTCATCTCGGGTTTCAATTTCAGAAACAAAATCCGATATGAAAAACAACAAAATATCAAAAATGGAGGAAAATGCCTATGACAAACAAACTGCAACAGTATTTCCCTATGATTCGGACGAAAGAACAACTAATGGCCGAGATAGAGGAAAAACCAAAACTAAAATCAATTTTCTATAGTTGGAAAGAAGAAGCAAGACAAGATTTTATCAACTTCTGTACCGGTGCACGTGGGGTGAAGATGATGTATGATTTTATAAGTAAAGAAATTCTAAATCCGGAAATATATCGTGAGCGGGTAAATGAATTTTTGTCATTACTTTTAAATCAAAAAGTAAAAATATTGGAAGTGTTACCAAATGATGGGACAAGACTTGCGGATGAGTCAACTTTATTAATCATGGACATTGTCGTTGAATTAGAAGATGGAAGTATTGTAAACTTAGAAATTCAAAAAATAGGATATATGTTTCCTGGAGAACGAAGTGCCTGCTATTCAGCCGATTTGTTGTTACGACAATATAAGCGTGTAAAACAGAAAGCAGAAAAGAAACTTGATTCTCATACAAAAATGTCATATAAAGATATAAAAGATGTCTACACCATTGTTCTATTTCAGCAAAGCCCGCAAGAATTAAAAAAATTCAAAGACGTATATATGCATCGCTTTAAGCAAGAATCCGATACAGGGGCAAAGATGAATCTTCTGCAAAAATATCTTTTCGTAACGCTTGACAACTTCAATAAAATTAAGCACAATAATGACAAGACAATAAAACTAGACAATCGTCTTGAGGCATGGCTAGCATTTCTGAGTATGGATGCTCCGGAAGATATTGTGCAGATATTAGAGCAATATCCCGATTTCAAAGCGCTTTACAATCAAGTGTATGACATTTGCCTCAACATAGAAGAGGTGATGGGAATGTTTTCAAAAGAATTATTAGAACTAGATCGCAATACAGTAGAATTGATGATTGATGAGATGCAGAAGCAAGCTGATAATTTAAGAACTCAGAATGAAAATATGACACTTGAGAACGAAAAATTGGGACTTGCGAATGAAAATTTGGTGTTTGAGAACGAAAGCATAAAAAGCGAGAATGAAAGAATAAAAAATGAAAATAAAGAAATAAGAGCCATGATGGAAGAATTGAAACGGCAAAATGAAGAAATCCTAAAATCGTTAGGAAAGAAATAAATCATTTCTGTCTTTCTATCTACGACACACCACAAAAATACCAAGCGACTATGCAATCTGGCGAATTGAAGTCGGGCATGCCCGACGAAGCTGAGCAAGAGAGTATAGTCGCTTTAGTGCAGTTTCAACAAAGTCTTCCTGAGCGAAATTGCACAGCCAACTGTTATTTTGTATGGCGGAACTCCGCTTCGTGAGTGCTTTTGCTAAACCCCCATTACTTATCCAATACTTCATTAACCTGTTCCACAGGTAAATTCAAAAGTTCAGCAAGCTTATCAACATCAGTGATATTTTTAGAGAGAGTTCTGATAAATTCTTCGGTCACTTGTTCCGTTACCTGTTCCGTCACTCGCTTCGTCACCAGTTCTTCCTGTTCTTGAAATTCCTCTGCCATTAATTCTTTCAATGCTTCGCACATAGTTTCTTTAACCTCCTTTACTGCATCCCAGTTCGCCCGGGTAATAACTTCCATTGCAGCTTGATATAATTTCGATGATTTTTTTGCTTCGTATTCTTTGAGAAGTGTTTTGATTTCTTCAGGATCAGACATGTTATTGCGCAAACTCTGCAACCAGAGATTTTCTTTCGGATCTAATTCCCTTGTCACCAAAAGCTGTATCGGAAAAGCATCCCCGGTAATATAATAAATTCCAGCCTCCACATGACTAATATCCAGTCCACGAAATTGCTTCAAATGTTGAACCATTCTTCTTGGAAAATGATTACATATGAAAGCAATAGTCAATTCTTCCGGTGGAATCTCACAAATTTTATCTGTGTCCGACTGATAAAAACAGCAGTACCCGTACACTTTGTAAAAATCATTGATTGTCAAGTTGTCATCGGGACTTTTGTATTCGATGATATTGTATCGTCTAAAAATCCTGCCAATATTTTTGTGAATCGCTTCGTTTTCAGCAACCTTGATGATCAATTCATCCATTTGCATAGGCTTTTTGGAAAGCAAATGCTCCGGCTCAAAGGTGAGTTTTTCAACTTCGGCTTCAAATTCAATCTGGATCGATGCCTGAAAAGCTGGATGCCATTGAATCGTATCTTTTGTACTTTTCTTCAATTAAAGTCTCCTTTCATTATAAAGTTTTCAGTTACTTAATGCAATGACAAAGAGACAACAAAAAATATCACAGAAGTGAAAAACAATATGGAAATCCCCCATTATCAATTTGTCAAAAGCACTTCTTTTCATATCGGATTATGTTTCAGAAATCGAAACCCGAGATGAGAGCCTTGCGGCTTAGAAAATTCAGAGAAAAGAAATTCCCTGAAGATGTAGTGATACCATATCATGAAAATTAAGTTATGTAAAGGAAGAAGTTTTATGTTTCACAATACACAGTTTGGCAGGAAGTGTGGGGAAGTATCTGCATGTCTTAAAATAAGTAAATTGAGGATGTTGTTTTTGGAGCGGAAGCATCCTCAAGTTATAGAATAAGCAGATTACAGATGCAATTTTGCGGAAGTGAGTATCTGCAAGTCATGAAATAGGTAAATTGAAGATGCAATTATATATGACCGGCAGGAAAAAAGCATCTGCAACAGCGAATATCCCAGCTATGCAGATACTACCGCATCCCCAAAAGTATCTGCGATATCAAATATCCCAATCATGCAGATGCCGCAGCATCCCCAAAAAGCATCTGCGATAGCGAATATCCAAGTCATGCAGATACCACGACACACCACAAAAATACCAAGCGACTATGCAATCTGGCGAATTGGAGTCGGGCATGCCCGACGAAGCTGAGCAAGAGAGCATAGTCGCTTGGTATTTAGTGCAGTTTCGCCGAAGCCTCCCTGAGCAAGCCCCACAGCCTCCCGAAGCATAACCACATAACCACCTTTCCCCACCCATCTCTTGTACAAATAAAAAAACAATAAATTTTCCGGGGGGGGGGCGTTGACATAGGTATATCAAAGTTTTATAATTAAAATGTTTTGTAAACAAATAATTGCAATTTATAGTTATACGTAAGATGAAAAAAATGAAAAGAAGCAAAAAACATAACCAAAAAGCGTAAGAAAAAAGCTTTTCGCTTGTCTTATTTCTAGAGACATTTTAATATCAAAATGTTTTGTCTGGATAACACTACCCGATTTCGATACGACAGATATAAAAAGGCAAAATAGAATCATAGTGGAATTTATTGACAAATTCCGTAAATACTTATAGACTAATATTAGCGTAATAGGTCTTTTTGCGACCTTTTTTAGCAAATAATTAAGAAAGATGGAGGTCATTTTTGAATGGACAGATACATTGATATGCACTGTCACATTTTACCTGGTGTGGACGACGGAGCACAGAATCTGAAAGAGACAAGACAGATGTTGCAGATTGCCTTTAATGAAGGAACCCGTTTAATTATTGCAACTCCACATCATCATCCGCGCAGGGGACATAAAAGGCCGGAGATACTTAACAAACAGTTAAGGCTGGTACGGGCAGAAGCAGCGAAGATAAGTGATAAATTCCGAATTTATCTGGGAACCGAGGTTTTCTTTGGACAGGATGTTCCGGAGAAGATAAACAGGGGAGAGATTCTTACAATGAATAAAAGAAACACTGTATTGCTGGAATTTTCTCCATCCGATAGTTATGATTACATACGTCAGGGAGTGCAGCAGGTTCAGATGACCGGGAATCAAGTGATTATTGCTCATGCAGAGCGTTACCAGTGTCTGCTAGATGATATTGGATACGCAGAAGAATTGTGTGATATGGGCGCAAGCATTCAGGTGAATGCAGGAAGCATCATTGGCGATGGCGGTCGCAGAGCCAAGAAGTTTGTGAAAGAACTGATGGATGAAGATATGGTGTTCGGAGTAGGAACCGACGCACATGGAGTACAGACACGTGCTCCGAAGATGAAAAAGGCGGCAGATTACGTTAAGAAAAAATATGGAGAAGAATACATGAGGAGGATTTTCTTCGATAACGCAGCCACGTTATTGAGAAAGAGAAAGTAGTTATGAATCAATACACAAAAAATACAAGAATGAATCCAGAGTCAGATAATGACGAATTGACAATTGACCTGACAGAAGTTATCGGTGCTTTGTTAAAAAAAGCACACATCATCATTCTGACAGGAATTATCGTAGCTTTGTTGGCATTTATTGGAACAAAGCTTTTTATTACGCCTATGTATACGGCAGAGACAAAAGTATACGTACTGTCTAAATCAGATGGGGCAGCAGGTATAACAACAAGTGACTTACAGGTTGGTTCATATTTAACAAAGGACTACACAGAGCTGGTAAAGAGCCGTACAGTGATGGAACAGGTTATCGCAGTATTAAATTTGGATATGAAGCCGGAGCAGTTGATGGGAATGGTATCAGTTGAAGCAGCAACAGACTCACGAATCCTTACTATTAAAGTAGCAAGTGACGATCCAAAACAGGCGAAAGAGATTGCCGATGCAGTCCGCGAATCTGTTAGCGTACAGATTACAGAGATTATGAATGCAGATGCAGTTAATACAGTTGAGAAGGCAGACCTTCCAAGTGCACCATCTTCACCAAATACAATGAAGAATACAATGATGGGCGGAATCTTTGGTATCATCCTGGCAATGGGAGTAGTTGTATTAATCTCCATTATGGATGACACAATTAAGACACCGGACGACGTAGAACATTATCTGGGACTAAATACATTAACTTCTATTCCAATCGCAGCTGGAGCTAAGAAGAATAAAAAAGCGAAAGGATTGTCAGTTCGTCAGTTCACAAAGACGATGAACAGATAACAAAGAGGGGATAAAGATGCAGGAAATAGAATTAAAAGAAATAAAAAAAGATTATCGGAGCAATGAAGCATACAAGTCTCTCCGTACTAACATCGAGTTTTCAGGAGAGGATAATAAAGTATTGGTGTTTACAAGCTGTACACCAAATGAAGGAAAGAGTACAGTCACACTTGCATTGGCACAGTCACTTGCCGAGGCAGGTAAGAAAGTATTGTTTATCGATGCCGATTTAAGAAAATCAGTATTAGCAGGACGACATAACGTAAACGGACAACTGAAAGGACTGTCACACTTCTTATCAGGACAGACAGAGCTTGGAGAAGTTATGTATCGTGTCAAAGATACAAACATGGTTATGATATTTGCAGGTGTAATACCGCCAAACCCGGCTGAGTTGTTAGGAAGTAAACGATTTGAAAGTCTCCTTGCAAGTGCAAGAAAAGCTTACGATTACGTAATCGTCGATGCACCGCCGCTTGGAAGTGTTATCGATGCAGCTATTATAGCAAAAATGAGTGATGCATCCGTTCTTGTTATTGCTGCAAATACAGTCAGTCACAAATTTGCAAAAGTCGTAAAAGAGCAGTTGGAGAAATCAGGATGTCCGATTCTTGGGGTAGTATTGAATAAAGTAGATATGGGACAGAATAAGTACTATGGAAGATATTATGGGAAATATTATGGCTCATATGGTGATTATGGACATGAGGAAGAGAGAAAGGCTGAGGAAGAGGCATGAAACAAGGAAAGTTAGTAGCTGTGCTGATAGCAGGATGTCTTATACTTGGTGGCGTAGCATTTGTTGTTCGTGGCAGTCAGGATCGACAGGCTCCGGTTATTAAAGTGAAGAAAGCAGACCTCACATATCAAGAGGGGCAAGGATATGGAGAACTTTTAAAAGGTGTCAGTGCAGAAGATAACCGAGACGGTGACCTTACCGATGAAGTGTTTGTAGACCGTGTTGTGCAGATTAAGGATGGTAAAGCAATCGTATATTACGGTGTGATGGACAAGGCAAAGAATGTAGGAACTGCCAAGCGAACAGTTAATTATGTAGAAGATGGAAATGCACATCCTAAAACAGAAGATACAGCGGCAGAAAATACAGAACAGTCCCAAGATACATCGACAGCACAGAACGAGCCTGCTAAAGCAGATGTAAACAATGATCTCACACCGGTCGGAGAAGCACCGGTAATCGCACTTACAACAGACCAGGTAACAATTGCAGCCGGAACAGAATTTGACCTTATGAGCGTAGTCAAAGGTGTTGCAGATGGCAGTGATGATGCAGATTCACTATCAACTCGTATCAGCGTAGATGGTCAGTATGATGTAAATACACCGGGAAGTTATTTACTACATTATTATGTAATAGATGCCGACGGCAACACATCTGAGGTAAAGACATTGACACTGAATGTACAGTAAGATATGTAAATTAAGGGGATACAAACAGCAGGATAGAAGGAGTATATCAATCAGATGAAAGAACAGAAGAAGACACTGCATATGGCAGGAAAGTTGATTACATTAATACAGTTGATTCTTGCGGTCGGTTTGATTGCAGTTATCTGGAACAGCGGATTGGTACCAAAGAAATATCTGGTGGCAATTATCATTGTATTATTAATATTATTTGGAGTAACATTCGGATTACAATATGTAAAAAATAAAGTTTACATCGTAGGAATTGTACTTAGTATTATACTGAGTATCTTACAGGCAATCGGGATTGTCTATATGTTGAAGGCAGACAAGCTGATGGCAGATGTAGGCGGAGCAAATTATAAGACAGATAATATGATCGTAGTTGTTAAAAAAGATAATCCGGCGTCAAATCTTATGGATGCTTCGATGTATCGCTTTGGTACACAGACTGCTGTAGACCAGGAAAATACACAGACAATGCTAGATAACATTAACAAGGCATTGGGACGCGAAGTTAAAGTAGAGCAGTATGGTACTGTTCAGGAACTTGCAAATGCATTGCTGGAAGGCAGGGTAGATGCTGCAGTATACAATCAGGCGTTAGACGGTCTGATTACAGATTCAATTGAAGATTATTCCGATAAAGTACGTGTTTTATATCACTATGGAATCGAGACAGAACTCGAACAGGAAACAGCAGATGTTGAAGAGCCATTCAATGTCTACATCAGCGGTATTGATGTAGATGGACCAATCACAACAAACAGCCGAAGTGATGTCAATATTATTATGACAGTGAATCCAAATACAAAGAAAATTCTACTAACAACAACACCACGTGATTATTATGTACAGATACCGGATATCTCAGGTGAGCAGAGAGATAAATTAACACATGCCGGCATCTATGGTGTAGATGCCTCTATGAGAACATTAGAGCAATTGTATGGTATCGATATTTCATATTATGCAAGAGTAAACTTTTCGTCGCTGGTTAAAATCGTAGATACATTAGGTGGCGTGGATGTGGATTCGGATTTTGAATTTACAGCAGGCGGATATCAGTTTAAACAAGGTATGAATCATCTTGACGGAAAACAGGCATTGGCATTCTCACGAGAGCGTTATAGCTTTGAAGATGGAGATAATCAGCGAGGAAAAGACCAGGAGAAGGTTCTGACAGCGATTTTAAATAAAGCAATGTCACCTGCAATTCTGTCTAATGCAAGTGCATTGATTGCAGATGTCAGCGACAGTGTACAGACTAATATGACACAGGAAGAGATGGCGAAATTTATTAAGATGCAGTTGAATGATGGTGCAAGCTGGACTATTGAATCTCAGGCAGCATCAGGAAACGGAGATACACAAGCATGTTATTCATCAGGAGACCAGCCACTGTATGTGATGTGGCCGGATGAAGCAATTGTACAGAGCATCAGTGCAAAGATGAATGAGATATTAAGTGGGAATTAAAGGATAAAGGTAATAAGGTTTAAAGGAAGAGAAGTAAAAATATGAGTGGAGTATCAAATCAGGATAAAGAAAGAAAGATGAAAAAGAAGAAAATTGAACACTGGCAGATCATCGCATTATATCTGATGATATATGATGTGCTTGCAATTAACTTTGCCTACTTTTTTGGACTGTGGCTGCGTTTTGATTTGCACTTTACAAATATTCCGGCAGAGTATATGAGTGCATTCTTAAAGTTTGCACCGATATATACAGTATTCACGATTTTTGTATTTGCACAATTACGTCTCTATAATAGCTTGTGGAGATTCGCAAGCTTTAGCGAACTGAACAGAGTAATTGTTGCATCTGTGATTACAACTATCTTTAATATAGTAGGAATGACAGCATTCATTCAGCGAATGCCACTATCTTACTATATAATCGGAGCGGTTTTACAGTTTGGACTTACATTGATGATTCGTTTTTCATATCGATATATGAATTTAGAGCGTGGCAGACGTGAGAAGGATGCGAAACCATTACATAACGCAATGATCATCGGTGCCGGTGCGGCAGGACAGACTTTAATCAAAGAACTGAAAAGTTCAGGAGAGGTAAAATCAAAGGCTTGCTGCGTGATTGATGATAACCCAAATAAATGGGGACGTGTTATGGAAGGTGTGCCGATTGTCGGCGGTCGTGAAGATATTCTCATCAATGTAAAGAAATATAAGATTGACCAGATTTTGTTTGCGATACCGACTGCAAGTGCACAGGCAAGAAGAGAAATCTTAAATATATGTAAAGAAACAGATTGTGAACTGAAACAGCTTCCGGGAATCTATCAGCTGGCAAATGGTGAAGTGTCCATGAGCAAAATGAGACCGGTTGCGATTGAAGATTTGCTAGGAAGAGACACAATCAAGGTAAATATGGATGAAATCTTCCAGTACCTTAAAGGAAAAGTAATTCTCGTAACAGGTGGCGGCGGTTCAATCGGAAGTGAGCTGTGCCGTCAGATAGCAGCACACGAACCGAAGCAACTGATTATCTTCGATATTTACGAGAACAATGCATATGACATTGAACAGGAATTAAGACGAAAATATCCAGAATTAAACTTGAAGGTTCTGATCGGTTCAGTACGTGACAGTAAGAGAATCAATCAGGTGTTTGAAACATATAAACCACAGATTGTATATCATGCGGCAGCACATAAGCATGTACCGCTTATGGAGACAAGCCCGAATGAAGCAATTAAAAATAATGTAGTAGGAACTTACAAGACAGCCTACGCAGCACTGAAGAACGGAGTAGAGAGATTCGTACTGATCAGTACAGATAAAGCCGTAAACCCGACAAATATTATGGGAGCGAGCAAGCGTCTCTGTGAAATGGTCATCCAGAGTATGGATAAAATCAGTAAATCCGGTCATACAGAATGGCTTCCATTCTTACATGAACATGAAGATAAGCATGTGAATGGACAGATGGTTCCGGACCCGGAAGACCATATGGCTGTAAATGTAGAAGAAAATGCGGCCACGCAGGGTAAAGGGAAAACAGATTTTGTTGCCGTTCGTTTTGGAAATGTACTTGGAAGTAATGGTTCAGTCATTCCATTATTCAAAAAACAGATTGAAAATGGCGGTCCGGTAACAGTTACACATCCAGATATCATTCGTTACTTCATGACAATCCCAGAGGCAGTCAGTCTGGTACTTCAGGCAGGAACCTATGCAAAAGGCGGAGAAATCTTCGTGCTGGATATGGGAGAGCCGATGAAGATTGATACATTGGCAAGAAATCTAATCAAATTGTCAGGATACAAACCAGATGAAGATATTAGAGTTGTATACAGCGGATTACGTCCCGGAGAAAAACTGTTTGAAGAGAAGCTGATGGCAGAAGAAGGTCTGGAGAGAACAGAAAATGAGTTAATCCATATCGGTAAGCCAATCCCATTTGATACAAAAGAATTCCTCGGACAGTTGGAAGAATTGGCGATGGCTAGTTATGACAATAGCGAGGATATTGTAGAAATGGTCGAGGGCGTTGTTACAACGTTTAAGCCGGTGGGAGAGCATCCGAGTGGGAAGTAGTAATGTGTAGATTAAAAAGGTAAGGAGTAAAAATATGGCTTTCGTAAATAATGAAAGATTTGAAAAGTTTGAAAAGAAGGTATGGCTTTCTTCTCCGACAATGTACCCAGAGTCAATGCGCTATGTAATGGAAGCGTATGAAACAAACTGGATGTCTACTGTTGGAGCAAATATCAATGAAGTAGAGAGGGGTGCAGCAGAAGTATCTGAGACAAAATATGCGGTAGCACTGGCCTGCGGAACAGCAGCACTTCATCTCTGCATGAAGCTTGCAGGTGAAAGATTGTACGGCAAACCACCTGTAGGTGTAGGAGCACTGAGCGGAAAACGCGTATTCTGTACAGATATGACATTTAATGCGACATTGAATCCTGTTGTTTACGAAGGCGGTATCCCAGTATTTATCGATACAGAGTATGATTCTTGGGGAATGGACCCGGTTGCTTTGGAGAAAGCATTTGAAATGTATCCAGATGTAAAACTGGTTGTTTACGCAGAATTATATGGCTTTCCAGGAAATGTAAAAGAGATTAAAGAGATTTGTGAAAAGTATGGTGCTTTATTAGTAGAAGATGCTGCAGAGGCAATGGGAGCATCATGGGAAGGAAAACAGTGTGGTTCATATGGTGATTATGCTGCAATATCTTATAATGGAAACAAAATCATTACAGGATCAGCAGGAGGATGCTTACTGACGGATTCGCTTGAAGATGCAAACCAGGCGCGTAAGTGGTCTACACAGGCAAGAGAAAATGCAGCATGGTATCAGAACGAAGAAGTTGGTTACAACTATCGTATGAGTAATGTTATTGCAGGAGTAATCAGAGAGCAGTATAATCATTTGTCTGACCATATTGCTCAGAAGAAAGCAATCTATGAAAGATATAAAGAAGGTCTGAAAGATCTTCCAATCGTGATGAATCCATTCGATGAGACAAAAGCAAGTCCTAATTATTGGTTGAGTGCATTATTAATTGATGAAGAGGCAATGTGTAGACAGGTTAGAAGTGAAACAGAGGCATTGTATATTGCAGAATCGGGAAAAAGCTGTCCGACAGAAATTTTAGAAGCAATTAGTAGCATAAATGCCGAAGGCAGACCAATTTGGAAACCGATGCATATGCAGCCGATGTACAGAATGCATGAGTTTGTGACAGTCAATGGTTCAGGAAGAGCGAAGACAAATGCGTATATCGCAGGTAGCATCAAAGATGTAGGTGCGGATATCTTCCAGAGAGGTGTTTGTCTGCCGAGTGATAATAAGATGACGGTGGAAGAACAGGATAGAATAATTGAAGTTATAAAAACATGTTTTGAGTAGTTATGATTCAGAAGAGTGGGAGAGAGTCGTGTCTAAAAAAAAGATAATAGGTTGTACTGTTACTGGAGTAGTTGCGGCAACAGCAATTACGTCAAAAGTAATGGAAAGTAAAGCAAAAAAAACTACATATAAAGCAGAAAATATTAATCCAGTTAATTCTCGTAAAATGGGATTTTATGAGAAATATATAAAAAGGGCAATAGATGTAACATGTGCTACAGGGGCAATAGTGGTATTTAGCCCTCTTTATTTAGGAGTTGCACTTCTTGTTAGAATAAAATTAGGTTCGCCGGTTTTATTTACACAAGATCGTCCTGGATTAGTTGGAGAAGATGGAAAAGAAACAGTATTTAAGATGTATAAATTCCGTTCAATGACAGATGAAAAAGATGAAAATGGAGAGTTATTGCCGGATGAAATAAGACTTACTAAGTTTGGAAAATGGCTGAGAAATACTAGTCTTGATGAGTTGCCAGAGGCATTTAATATTCTGAATGGAACTATGTCTGTAATTGGACCTCGCCCGCAACTTGTAAGAGATATGGTTTTTATGAATGATGAGCAGAGAATGAGACATACTGCAAAGCCAGGACTTAGTGGTCTGGCTCAGGTAAATGGACGTAATGCGATCTCTTGGGAAGATAAAATTAGATGGGATTTGAAATATATTGAAAAGGTAAGTTTTTTTGAGGATTTAAAGATTATTTTTGCGACAGTAAAAAAGGCTTTTATCAAACAAGAAGGAATTACACAGAATGATATGGCAACCGCAGAAGATTTAGGAGATTATCTGTTGCGGACGGAAAAAATTAATAAAGATACTTATGAAAAAAAACAAGTAGAGGCGAAAAAGATTTTGAATAATTCAAATAAAGAGCAAAATGATGAGAAGCGAATAGAAATGGTAAAACAATCTGCTGAACAGCAGAAATATTCTGTGTTGATGTCTTTATATAAAAAAGAAAAACCAGAGTATTTAAGACTTGCTCTAGATTCAATGTTAAATCAAACAGTCATACCAGACGAAATTGTTTTGGTTGAGGATGGACCATTAACGGATGAGCTTTATGCAGTCTTGAATGATTATCCAATGCTTCATAGAATTAAAAACGAAACCAATTTAGGTTTGGGATTAGCGTTAAATGTTGGATTAAGAGAATGCAGAAATGAATTAGTGGCTCGAATGGATACAGATGATTGTTCAAAACCGGATCGTTGTGAAAAGCAATTAGAAAGATTCTTAGAAAAACCATACTTAGCGATAGTTGGTTCTCATATTGATGAATTTGTTGGCGACCCTTCAAATGTAATTTCACAAAGAATTGTACCTACAACATCTGAAGAAATTTATAATTTTGCAAAGAAGCGCTCGGCATTTAATCATCCAGCTGTTATGTATAGTAAAACAGCGGTATTAGAAAATAATGGGTATGCGGATTTAAAAAGAAATCAGGATGTTGATCTTTTTGGACGTATGCAGTTTAAAGGGTATAAGGCAGAAAATATTGATGAAGCACTTTTGTGGTTTAGAAGTTCAGATGAATTAGCCAAAAGAAGAAAGAGCTGGCAGAATACTTGGAGTTATATAGCTACAATTCGCAAGTTTTGGAAAATGGGATATAGTTCGTTTAGTGATTACGTAATGGTTGGTATTGCACAGATGGGAATGTATTTAATGCCGGTTAAAGTGCAAAATTGGTTGTATAAGAAATTTTTGAGGAAATAATATGAAGATTGTAAAACTAAAAGGTGGGCTCGGAAATCAGATGTTTCAATATGCATATGCAAAATTACTTCAAACATTGACTGATGAAGAAGTAAAACTTGATTATTCAGCATATGAGATTAATAATGGAGATTCTGTTCGAAAACCAAGAATTTGTCAGTTCTCATTAACACTTGATGGATGTTCAAAAGAAGAACTAAAAAAAATTAATGTATTAAGTCATGTGGGAGTTTATAGTTCAATTAAATATAAAGCAGGGATTTGGATAGAAAACAAAATTAATAAAAAATATTATTTAGCTCCACGAGAATATATTAATCCCCAAAAAGTATTGAATTATTCATACTATGATGGATATTGGCAAAATGTAGCATATATTGAACCAATAAAAAAGCAATTAATGGAAGATTTTATGCCTAAAGAAAAGATAAGCAATGCCACTTCGCGGATTATTGAAGAGATAAAAGACAAAAATGCTGTATTTATAGGTGTTCGAAAGGGAGATTACACATCAGAGAAAAGCCATTATGGTACATTTGATTCTGGTTATTATATATCAGCAATGAAATACATTAATGAAAGGGTTGAAAATCCTATTTTTTATGTGTTTTCCAATGATGTTCAATGGTGTAAAGAGAATATGGACTGGGGAACATTCCAAGTGATTTATAGAGAACCAGACCAGCAAATTAGTGATTTCGAAGAGTTGATTTTAATGACAAAATTTAAACATGCAATTATTATAAATAGTACATTTCACTGGTGGGGAGCATATTTGATTCAAAACAAATATAAGATAGTATGTTGTCCAGAGCATTGGTTTTTTGATGATTGTCATATAGATATTTACCCATCTGAATGGGTGAAAATGCCATTTTAAACATTTATAAGAATATATTATTTACGGAATTTAATTAGAGTAAAATAAATAAAAAATGAATATAGTGATACAGATTTAAAAACTGATGAAAAAGTGAAATGTTGAGTAATTAGGTAAAAATGATATTTGAAATGGTATGATAGATTAGAAAGAATAATTATATAATAGCTTTTATAGAAAGAGGTACGTTATGAAGCTTGCATATTTTGGATATCTTCCACAAAATAAAGAAGTAATTGGAGGAGGAGAAGTAAAAACAAGAAGTGTACTAGATGAGTTGAAAATGAGAAATGATATAGAGACAATTACGGAGTATAATACATCTAATTGGAAAAAAAGATTGCCTATTATTCTAAGCCAAATTATCAAAGCTATAATATGTTCAGATGTGATAGTATTTGTTGCAGGAACCCCTTCATTTATAAAAATGCTTTCATTTGTGCAAGTATTTAATATTTTGTTCAATACAGAAATACATTTTATTCCTGTTGGAAATTGTTCAGTACATTACTTTGAAAAGAAAAAGAATATATCTTTAATTAAAAAAGTAAAAGGCATATATGTTCAGACAGAGTTAATGAAAAACAGATTAAAAAATATTGGTTTAAATAATGTTTTTGTAATGCATAATTTTAAACGTTTAGAAACTTTTTGTATTGAAGATTATAGAAGTACAGAACCTTTGAATTTTTGTTATTTATCAAGAGTATCTGAGGAAAAAGGCATTTTCGAGGCAATAGAAGTGTTGAAAAAAGTGAATCAGAAAGGAATAAGAGTAAAACTTGATATATATGGAAAAATAGATGAAAATATCAGGGAAAAGTTTTTAAAGCTTGTTGAAGATAATAATCAATTTATTCAGTATTTTGGAGTAATAAATCCATTAGAAACTTCAAAAATAATAAAAAATTATTTTATGATGCTTTTTCCAACTAAATTTGAAGGAGAAGGATTTCCAGGTACATTATTGGATGCTTTTGCAGCAGGAGTTCCTATACTTTCTTCTAAATTTGCTTTTTACGATAATTTGCTAAAGGATGGAGTAACAGGCATGTCATTTCCATTTAATGATTATAGCGCATTATATGACATGATTCTTCAAATATTAGATAATCCAAACGCAATAATTAAGATGCGAAAGTTATGTGCTCAGGAATATTTTAAGTATGCTCCGGAAAAAGAAATCGAGATAATGGTGAAACGATTTAAAGACTATAGTATGTAGAAGGAATACGTAATAACATTACATACATTCCATAAAATATTTAAGTGTTTTTATAGATAAAAAGTTATGTGATAATTGAGAAAATATGCATATACGAGGAAGTTTAAGAAATGAATTTATGAGAAATTTTATAAAGACAAAAATTTTTTGATGTTTTGAGATAGAGCAATGCGAAAGGAATGGATCTGAAATGAAAATAATACTATGTGTATTCCAATGCATTTTAGTAGGCGGATTAATAGTAAGAAGATTTAAAAAAGACAAGGTTAGTGCTATTTTTATTGCAGCTATATTGGCATATTCTATATTTACGGAGATAAATTATGCTATTTTTCCGGAATTCATAGGAAAATATGTAAATTTAAAAAGAAATGTTTGGTATGAGTTTTATTTTTTTATAACGTTGTCTTTTGTGTTATTGTTTTTCTTTTCACAGCTTGCAGATAAAATAAAAATTGGTATATATATAAAAGTTACTGAGACGAAAACAAAACTATGGTTATTAGCTGTTTTTCTATATGATATATTGCTTATAATAAGCTTAATAATAGTTTTTATGAACTGGCATGCAATGAGTTATGCTAGTAATGTTCGACGTCAAATATCAAGTGCAATTATGTTCTCAAGAGTATTAAATGACTATAATGTATATTATTTTTTGATATTATTGACAGCAATAAAATATTGTAAAAAGGGGAAGAAAAGAAAAATATTATTATTTTCAATGATGCTTTGCTTGCTCACATTAGGATTATATACATTCAAAACAGGTGATAGATCAGTAATTGTATTGTGCTTTGTCGGTCTTTTTATCTATTTATATTATGAAAAACAGGTTACTTTATCAGATATAAAAAAGATGGTATTAATAGTAGTATTAGGATTAGCATATTTATTTTACGTAAGAATTGCTAGGAGCGAAGGTAGAATGAATTATGAGATTGTCCATTCTATACTTCAAGATGATTATGCCTTCCCTGCTATGACTTTAATAGGTTCTATGTGTGAAAGATTTATCAATCCATTTATAGTAATTAAGTGCTTTATTACAAAAGGATTGTTTGTGCTTCCAGGAAAATATTTATATTATGTTTTATATGAGACAGTTTTCCCACAATTTATTCAACAAGCTTTGTCTACAGGTACAAATGTAGGAATTGGATTTTATATTTTTACGGAGGGCTATGTCTTTGCTGGGATATTTGGAGTTATATATAATGGGTTTGTTATTAGTTTATATATGAGAATTTGGAAAATCCTGAGGGATACAAATGATCAACAAACTAATACAACTATAGCATCAATTATGATGGGGGTACTTGTTTTAATGGTGAGAACAGAAACCGTTTATTTTATTAGAAATTTTGTATTATTTTTAATTCCAGCGATAATTATGTATTCGGTGATTTGTGGTAAAAAGTTTAAATTATGTATAAAAAGATAGTATTGAATGCCTTATGAAAATAAAACCAAAGAAAAAGGATCATAGGAAGTTTGAAAATTGTAGATATTTTAGAATATGGTAATGGGAGTTGCTTATAAAAGGTCTTATACGGAAAGAAGTAATATTACATTGGTTAACAGCTTAGTAATGCAAGATATTAATATAATAGATTCCTTTCAAAAGTAGGGAATGCTTTAGGAAGATAATCCAAGCATTCATTTATAAATAAGAAAAAAAGATAGGACATGCTGTCATGATTAATAAATTCAAGGACGAGCTTTTTTAGTAAGAGTGTTTAAGCCCATACGAAAGAAAGCTATTTTGAAATTTCGATAGATACAATGGAGTTTATATTTGCTTTGCTATTAGATTTTGTTAACTTTGTTAAGAGAGTGAAGTAGTTAGATTATTTAGGACTCAAGCATTTATGAATATTAGATTTTCTAGTGAATCTGTGAATGTTTGTAGAGAAGGTATGTGTAGTTGTTATAAATTAGTGATTAACGGAGTTACTTCCTTTCTATACTCTTCATTTGAGGTAAGGAAGGTAGTCATGCTAATTCTATGTTTAAAGAAGATTATTTTAGAAAGGTTATCGGCTTGAAAATTGGGTGATTTCGAGAATGAAAATCAGCGAAAGTTATTTAAGAAAACTATATTTATAGACAAAAATAAAATTAGAAATCAGTAACGTTGTTGTTATAGGTATTGAATAGTTTGTATTGAATAAAGTATAATGTCCATTAGGAGCAGTTTTTTATAAGATGTTTTTGACACTATTTAAAAATACAAGGAGGTTATAATATGGAAGCAATTTTACCGATATTGGTTTTAATAGAAAAGATAGCAGGATTTTTAAAGCAAATAATTATAGCGCAATTTTTTGGTACAACTAATTATACAGATGCTTATCAGTTAGCGGAAAATATTATTTCAATAGTGAGGGGAGCATTTGCTAATTCTGTGCCAGTTGTTTTTTTGACAGCGTTAGTTTATAAGAAAGTAAAGAAAGAAAAATCTAAATATCTAATAAGAGATGTTACGGCATATGGAACTGTGTTGCTTTTAGTAATATCGACAATTATTTTGGGAATATCTTCTTTTGTTCGTATTTTATATAATGATTCTTTGTTTTTGAAGAATTTATGTAATTTTGTGATAATTCTATCTCCAACAATTCTTTTAGGATATATTTCTGGAATTTTTTCATCAGTACTAGAATCAGAAAAAAAATATTGGCCGTCAAAAATTGTTAGCTTACTTACTAGTATTTTTGTTGTGATTTTTGTAGTTCTTCTATTTGAACGTATAAGTATTACGTCTATTCTTTTGGGGGAAATAGTTGCGTTAATAGTTCATATAATTTTACTACTCTATTTGATTCAAAGGAATAAATATGACTTTATGTTAGGTGGATTACATGAATCGATGGAAGCAAAAAAAATATTTAGAAATGCAATACCATTGATGTTGAGTGCTTCTATATATAGTATTAATTCATTAGTGGATAAAGCGGTAGCATTAAGTATTAAAGACGGAGCTGCAACAGTTTTACAATATGCAAGAATTATAAGTTTAGATTTATTTCCATCAATAATTGTTACTGCTTTTAGTGGAGTCCTGATTAGAGAATTTAGTAGAAGTGTAGCCCAAAATGATTACAATAAAGTTGAAGAATCAGTTGGGGTAATTCTAGAAAGTATGTTTTGCTTTTTAACATTGGTTGCTATTGTATCATTTGTAAATGCTAGAGGGTTGATAACATTTGTTTATAAAAGGGGAAGCTTTAATGAGTTATCAGTAAATATGACTCAAATTGCATTTCTTGGATATGTGATTGGAATCCCATTTTATTCAATAAGAGAGGTTCTAGCCAGAGTTCATTATTCGTACGAAGATACGCATACACCATTCAAGTCATCTCTGATAGGTGTGATTATTAATATTATGTTGAGTATTGTTTTGGCACAAAAAATAGGCCTCTATGGGATTGCTATAGCTACAACTATTTCAATAATGACATCTTCATTACTAAATTATTTAGCTTTAAGGAAAAAAAAGATTTCATTGAAAAAAAATATTATTTCAATAGTTAAAATGATTCCAGTTTTTATTTTTCTTATATTGGTATGCATAGGAATTAATCATATTTTTGGAGATACTCTAATTGCATTAATAGCATCTAGTATCAGTTGTGTGCTTTTATTTTATATAATAACCTGTTCCTTGCGGCTAGAATCTAGTCAATTTGTTATAGGACGTATTAGAGAAAAAATAGGAGAAATAGTATAGTATGAAAAATAGAGTGAAAATTGTCGATTTTGCTAAAGGTATTGGAGTTGTATTAATGATTATTGGTCATATGGGTACAATTATTCCAGATAGCCTTCATTCATGGATATATCTATTTCATATGCCATTATTCTTTTTTTTGTCTGGAATTTTTGCTAAGACATATAATACCAAAAAGAATTTGGTAAGTGGATTAAAACATAAAATGAAAAGATTATTACTGCCGTATTATTTTTATGTTTTTTTGTTTTATGTAGTTGATTTATTAATTGGATATAGGGTGTACAGTAAAGGGGATTATATTAATACCTTTTTAGGAACAGATTCTTTTGGCTTTTTATGGTTTATTTTTGCATTGTTTTTTGTAGAAATATGTTTTGATTTATTATATATGTTAGTAGAGAATGTAACAGTGCAAATAATTATTATTGCTTGTTTGGCTATTTTAGCTAACATATTATGTTATGTAGATAAATTTGAAAGAATTGGATCAATTTTCTTTTCTATAGGATTTTATTATATAGGTTATTGTGTAAAAGAAAGAGTAATTAGTTTTTCAAGAAATAATTTTGAACTTAAATATTGGAAGGATTTAGTTATTTTACTTTTTATTACAATTGTGGGAGTGGTCATTAGTACATATTTTTCGGGAAATAGTAGACTAAGTTTAGATTTACATAAAAACCAAGAAATAGATATTGTTTTGACATATGTGTTTGCACTTGCAGGTATTGGAGTAACATTAATAATTGCAAAATTATTTGAAAATACAATAGTTGAAAGAATTATTGGGTTTATAGGAATGAACTCGCTTATTATTTATCCACTATTTAGTTTTTTCCCATTAAGAATTGAATTTTTGATATCAAATTCAGGATTTATTTATAAAATAATATCAAAAAGTATTTCTTTTATTATTTGTTTACTTGTTATTGCTTTTAAGAAATATAAAATCAATAAAAAATTGTAGAAATTTAGTATATATAGAATGCGTTATTACTAACGTATTTTATTAATGATTGGATATGAGATATAGATAGAATAGAAAAAAGAATTAGTGAGGTGAAATTAATGCAAAATCAATACCGAAAGATGAAGAATCTTTTCTTACGTCAGAGTTATTTAGATGCATGGGAAGATTACCAGAGAAGTGTTCGTAAATTAAGTTTCCCACAATGGGATTATATAGTATTAACCGCTTCAAATGAAGCACAGGCGGAATCATTTCGCAGCCAGATTAAATGGCGTCAGGAGAAAGGTGTATTGCCTCTTTTAACGAAATATATTGTAATTCCAGACCCGGAAGGGAAACGAATAGGTTCTGGTGGAGCAACACTGCAAGTATTAAAAGTATTATCAGAAGAGGAAGGTCTGGAAGGAGATTTTCACAATAAGAGAATTCTTGTGATTCACTCTGGTGGAGACAGTAAGCGTGTGCCACAGTATTCGGTATGTGGGAAATTATTTTCACCTGTTCCAAGAGAGCTTCCAGATGGAAGAGCATCTACGTTGTTTGATGAATTTTTAATCGGAATGGCGGGAGTACCATCCAGATTTAAAGAAGGTATGTTAGTGTTATCCGGCGATGTACTTTTGTTGTTTAATCCATTACAGATCGATAATCAATTTAACGGCGCTGCTGCGATTTCAATTAAATCACCGGTAGAGGTCGGCAAGAATCATGGTGTATTCTTAAATGATGGAAATGACTATGTAAAGAATTTTCTGCATAAACAGACAGTAGAAACATTGCTGGAATATGGTGCGGTTAATGAGCAGGGAAGTGTGGATATTGATACAGGAGCAGTATTGTTTGATGTGGATTTAATGGGAGCATTATTTTCATTGATCGCACGGAATGGAATTGTAATACCGGAGAAATATGATCAGTTTGTAAATGAACGTGCCCGTATCAGTTTATATGGAGATTTTTTATATCCGTTAGCTGAGGATTCTACATTGGCACAGTTTTATAAAGAAAAACCAGAAGGAACATTTTGTGATGAATTATACCAGTGCAGAACAGAAATCTGGAATAAGATTCATGAATATCAGTTGAAATTAATCTGTTTATCGCCAGCAGAATTTATTCATTTTGGAACTACAAGAGAGTTACATAGTCTGATGACACAGGAATTGACAGATTATGAGTTTCTGGATTGGAAACCACTTGTTTTAACTAACCGTAATTTAGATGCGGAGCAAAATACGAGTGCATTGAATTTATCTTTGTTAGAAGAATCTGTAGTATTAGATCAGGCGTGTTATGTAGAAAATAGCTGGCTTCAAGGAGAAACACATTTGTGCGAAGGCGCAATTGCATCACATGTACAATTGAAAAATGTGGAAATTCCGGCATATACAGTAATGCATGGGGTGAAATTGAAAGAAGATGGGGGATATCTGGTCCGTATTTATGGAACGCAGGATAATCCGAAGGATTCACTTGAGGAGAATGGAAGATTTTTACAGAATGATTTGCAAGAATTTTTGGAAAATAATAACCTAAATGTAGAAGATGTGTGGAGTGGAAAAGACCATACTTTGTGGAATGCAAAGTTATATGTGTCATATCCTACTTTGCAGGAAGCAGCGGAAGGTGCACTGCTGATTTCACGTATGAGCAGTGGAGCCGCAAGTGAAGCGGAAGTGAAACAGTGGAAAGAAAGTACACGATATAGCTTGCAGGAAAGTTTTTTACTCGGAGATACTTCGGATTTTATCGGATGGAACGAAGAATTGGAAAATAGAATTCTGGTAGACAGGTTCTTGAAGAAAATCTTGAATAATGAGCATTATATTGATGCGTTAAAGGTATTTGGAGTAAATGAGATTAATGAAAAACAATATATGCTTTTGATGGAGATGGCTCAGAAGATGCCGTTTTCTGAGAAAATCCGTGTGTATTATGCAATTTCTCGTTCAATGAAATATCAGGCTGTGAAGTATGGAAAGAAATCATATGATGAGATAGAAGCACTCTGTTTTGGAGAAATCCAGAAGCAGATTTTTGCAGAAAGTGTTGTGAATCAGCAAAAACATTATAAGATTGCACAGGATGAAGTGAATGTCAGTCTTCCGGTTCGTGTAAACTGGGGTGGAGGCTGGACAGATACTCCGCCATATTGTAACGAAAACGGAGGCGTAGTACTAAATGCAGCAATCCAATTAAACGGAGAGAATCCAATTGAAGTGACAATTCGCAAAATTAAGAAGCTTCATATTGAATTTGCTAGTGAGGATTTCGGAGCATTTGGTAAGGCTGAAACAGTTGCGGAGATTCAAGATTGTCATAATCCATATGACTCATTTGCGCTTCATAAGGCAGCATTGATTGCATGCGGAATCATTCCTATTTACGGAGAAGCTGATTTACAGGAAATTTTACAGAACATGGGTGGTGGAATTTATATTTCTACTCAGGTACATAATGTGCCAAAAGGCTCAGGACTTGGAACAAGCAGTATTTTATCAGGAGCCTGTGTTCGTGCGTTCAGTAAGTTTTTAGGAGAAAACTGGACAGATGAGGAAGTTTATGATCTTGTGCTGAATCTGGAGCAGATTATGAGTACCGGCGGTGGCTGGCAGGATCAGGTTGGTGGATTGACTCCGGGAGTAAAATATATTACTTCAAGACCGGGAATGAAACAGAATCTGAAAGTAGAACATGTTGAGTTGGATAATGAAACAAAAGCAGAACTGGATGAGCGTTTTGCATTAATCTATACGGGGCAGAGAAGACTGGCTCGTAATCTGTTAAGAGATGTAGTAGGTGGCTATATTGGAGGAAATAAGAATTCAGTTGAAGCATTGGAAGAGATGAAACGACTGGCAGTGATGATGCGGTTTGAGTTAGAGCAGGGAAATGTCGATGCATTTGCAAAATTACTGAACCAGCATTGGGATGCTTCAAAGAAATTGGATTCTGGATCTACTAATACATGTATTGATCAGATATTTGCTTCATGTGAAGATTTAATAGATGGTAAATTTATTTCAGGTGCCGGCGGTGGCGGATTCTTACAGGTGATTCTGAAGAAAGGCGTTACGAAGGAAGAACTGAGAGTGAGACTGCATCATGTGTTCCAGGATTCTGGGGTAGATGTATGGAATAGTACGTTTGTGTGGTAGTAGCTTATCAATGGCTAAGTCTTAACTTCCAGTAAATTTTACACCTAAATGAATAAAAAGGTTACTGTTCAGAGGCCAATGGTATTTAGATAACGAATACCATTTAATATCAAACGGGGTCTAACACAAATTCTGACGCGCTTTTGACACAAATTAAAGATACCACTTGACAAGTAGGCTAAAACACGACCACATTGGTGTCAGGCACCATTAAATTTTTATAAACATATAAATTCGTATTTACAAACAAAATATAAAGTGATAGACTTATGAAAACAACAAAATTAGAATAAGTATCCAGCCCTTACGTTATGTGTAGGGGCTGGTAGAATAAAAAGAAGAGAAAAGAGGCGAAAAAGAAAATGAAGACAATTAGTGATAAGATTTTTGAATTATTGAAAGAAAAGGGAATGAGTCAGAAAGAATTTG
>OLGY01000263.1_pt1 | contig 42090 bp, 64 predicted proteins | sample 1605951 | NCBI WGS metagenome assembly OLGY01 (sample SAMN03283280) | human gut metagenome | biome: human-associated habitat; material: feces | host: Homo sapiens | place: Peru | collected 2012
AAAAGCGGCAACTGGAACAGCGGCAACAGGAACAGCGGCGACTGGAACACTACATCCTTTTCCAATGGCTGTTTCAATACGGTATCGACCAAAATCTATATGTTCAACAAGCCTACTGACTGGACATTTGAGCAGTGGTTTAACTGCCGTGCCAGGCTTTTGCTGAACCAGATTGACGATTGCCCGCTTGAGTACGTCTATCTGTCTGATATGACCGATGAAGAAAAAGCAGCACACCCGGAATCAAAGACCACCGGCGGTTATTTGAAGGAACGCGCCACGGCAGACAATGCCCGCAAGTGGTGGGCGGGGCTTAGTGCCGATGATCGAAACGTTATCCTCAGTTTGCCGAACTTCGATGCGGCGATTTTCAAGGAAATCACGGGGATTGACGTAAGCAAAGACTGACGCATCTCAAGAGCTGCGCTATCTGGCTATACGGGCGTGCGGAAGGAGGTGAATACATACGGCTACAGGGAAAAGATACTACTGGCTAAAGCTCAAAGGCAGCTTCATGCGGTCTGACACGGTGGATTTTCTCATGGGGCAGAAAAACGGCGCAAACTATGTGGTGCTGTACCAGATGCTCTGCCTTATGACTATCAACACCAACGGCAGGCTTTCGCGGCAGATTGGTGAAGTGATCATTCCGTATGACGTGGACAAGATTCAGCGCGATACTAAGTGGTTTTCTGCCGATACGGTGTGCGTCGCACTGGGACTTTACGCGAAGCTTGGGCTGATTTATCAGGAAAAAGACGGCACGTTGGTGCTTGCAAACCACTCTGAAATGGTCGGAAGCGAGACAGATTATGCAGCACAAAAAAAGTTGCAAAGAACGAACCAGCGTCAAATTGATGCAGAACACTGTGGACAATGTCCACAGGATGTCCACACAGACGTCCACAAAAATGTCCATACAGATATTAGAGATAAGATATTAGATATAGATAAGTCGTCGTCATCTAAAGATGACTCCTCCTATATAGGGACGAGGACGACGAAATCTCTGGTGGATTTTTTTCGGGAGAACATCGGCAAGCTGAGCAAGACCGGCGAAAAAGAACTGACCGGATACATAGAGTGCATGGGCGCGGATCTTGTGTACGCGATCATGAACAAGTGTGTGGATCTGGGCGGCGGCAGCTGGGCGTATGTCCGCAAGGCGCTGGAAGAAGCGGAAGGACTTGGTTGCAAGACCGTTGCGGAGTATAACCAACTCTGCCCCATCGGCGGCAGCCGGGCAAAAGGAACACGCGTAGACAGAGCACAGCCATCCGGCAATGATATTTTAACCCCGGAGCGCATGGCGCACAGCCGGGAACGTCTGCGGAAAGCAAAGAAAGAAGGTTAAAAAATGGGTGAATTGCTTGTGACCTTTGGCGAAGATGGAAAGGCACACATGTACGACAGTGATTTTGACGTAACCATCCATTGTGAAGATGAACAGCGGATGAACGAAGCCGTGGAGCTGCTCCACCTTGCAAACAGGATGCACTGGCGCAAGACGTCAGAGAACCCACCGACGGAAAAGGATGCCGCATACGGGAAGGTGATTGCAATTTATACCGATGCAAAATTTGCGCAAGCTTCGCCGTGGGATTTTGTGGCAGTTGACCCGCAAAATTTTCCGTTCTGGATGCCGATGCCTAAGCCGCCGGAGGTACTCAGATGACGTGCAAGACCTGCAAGGACTGCCCTGCCCGGTACCCTGCCTGTCATGACCACTGTCCGAAGTTTGCCGCTTGGCGCAAAGAACACGTCAAAGAGACGGACTATAACCGGCAAATGATGGTATCCGGCAGGGTCTACCACTACGACTATGAGGACAAGCACCGGGAGAAGGGCAAGAAAAGTATTTGGGCAAAAACGGAGGAGACAAATGAAAGTTTTAGTTGCCTGCGAGGAATCGCAGGAGGTCTGCAAAGCGTTCCGAGCAAAAGGCCACGAAGCCTACTCCTGCGACCTGATTGAGCCGTCCGGCGGGCATCCAGAATGGCATATTCTCGGTGACTGCCTAAAGGCTATTGAGGGGGGGCAAGTCGTGACCATGGACGGAATCGCGCATGATGTGCCCCGCTGGGATATGATTATCGCATTTGTCCCCTGTACAAAGACGAGCAACGCGGGAGCAAGACACCTGTACAAGGGAGGAAAGCTCAATCTTCCCCGGTATTATGAGGGATTGTGCGGCAAGGCGCTTTTTCTTGCCGTGTGGGCGGCAGATTGCGAAAAAGTGGTGATTGAGAATCCTACCCCAAGCAAGATTTTTGATTACCCAAAGCCTACGCAGGCAATCCAGCCCTACGAGTACGGACATCCGTACAGCAAGAAAACGTTACTGTGGGAGCGCGGTGTACCGCCGTTGCACCCGACAAACATCGTAGAACCTACCGCGACATGGTGCCCGTCTGGATCTTACTCGCATAAGCATGGTGAGGAGCACAAGGGAATGTTTAGCACTGACCGTGCAAGGAACCGCGCAAAGACTTTTCCGGGCGTGGCAAAGGCAATGTCCGAACAATGGGGGTAAAAAATGAAAACCGTACAGGAAATTATGGAGGAGAACGGCTCTTTAGTAAACATCGAGCGTTTTCAGACGATGCAGAAGTGGGAATACAAGCGCAAGGTTGCGCACGCACAGGAAATGGCAGAAGCGTTCTATTACTGGGCTAAGGATCACGACAAGGGCGTTCATCTGTCAGTGGGCGGTCTGGATTCCATCACGCTGCATTACTTTTTGGAGAGCATCGGGCTGCCTGTCACCTGCGTGTCTTGCTCATCGCTTGAGGGCAAGGGCGTACAGCAGGTGCACAAGCAGATTGCAACAGAGATGGCATCCGAATACAAAAACTGGATGGGCGATGGTGAAGCGCCGTCCTTCGTGTTCCTGAAGCCGCTGAAAAGCAAGGTGCAGGTCTTGCAGGAATTTGGCTGGCCGGTCATCAGCAAGGAAAAGGCTGGCAAGATCATGCTGCTGCAAAACCCGACCGAGCAAAACGCCACAGTGCGTCATGCGATCATCACCGGCGAAACCGGCGAATACGGAGGTTGGCAGAAGAACAGCCGCATGAAGCTGCCGCAGAAGTGGCTTGAACTGTTCGGCGGCGCAGATGCAGAGGGAGCAGCGCTTGGCTATCAGGCCGCGCCGTTCAAAGTGTCCGACCGCTGCTGCTACTACCTCAAGGAAAAGCCCTGCAACGACTGGGCGCGGGAGCATGACAGCGTGCCCTACATGGGTCTTATGGCCAGCGAGGGGGGGCGGCGTGAGAAAAGCCTGAAAATGCACGGCTGCAACTATTTCGGTAAGACAACCACCCGCAGCGCACCCTTTGCCATTTTTGACCGGCAGGACATTTTGCAGCTTGCGCTTGACCTTGATGTGCCTGTGCCCGCCGAATACGGCGAGATTGCAAAGGACAGAGACGGCAAGCTGTACACCACCAAGGCACAGCGCACCGGCTGTACCATGTGCGGTTTTGGCATCCACATAGAGGGCAGACCGCACCGGTTTGACATTTTGCGGGAGACCAATCCCAAAGAATGGGAGTTTTGGATGAAGCACGTCTGCCGGGACGAAAACGGCAACTGGTACGGCTGGGGGCGCGTACTGGACTATATCGGCATCGGCTGGGAAGATGTGCCAGAAAAGGCCGTGCAGATGCACATAGACGATCTGATGGGAGAAAAAAATGCACCTGACCCTTTACGGTGACCCACGCACAAAGAAAAACAGTGCGCGCATCCTAAAAAGCCGCTCAGGCGGGCGCTTTGTGGCCCCAAGCGCGGCGTTTGAGGAATACCAGACCGGATGCCTATGGCAGATTCGCGCCCCGCCTGAGCCTATTTCTGCCCGCGTGAACGTGCGGTGCGTGTACTACATGGCTACCCGGCGCAAGGTTGACCTTGCAAACCTGATTGAAGCCACCTGCGACATACTGGTAAAGGCCGGTGTACTGGCAGACGACAACAGCCGCATCGTTGCCGCGCACGATGGCAGCCGGGTGGACTACGACAAGAAAAACCCCAGAGCAGAAATCTGGATCGAGGAAATGGAGTGTTTTTTATGAGCAAGTATGCAATTGGAGACCACGGATACAAGGTGAACTTTTCCGGCTTTGCCTATGTTGAGGCAGACAGTGCAGAAGAAGCAATGAAAAAATACAACAATGATGATTTTGTATACAAGGAAGCCAATCCGGGCAAGGTCGAAGAAGTCGAGACGATGGTGATTGATTTGTGATGGAGGTGTGGAGATGATTCAGTCATGGACGCCTGAAAGCGAACAGTCAAAGCCGCGCACCGGTGTGGACTACCACACGGTCAAGGCGTGGTTCCAGCAGTGCCGGGGTATGGCAACGGCGGTTGAAGCACAAAAGCAGAAGATCCAGCGGATCCGGGAAGTTGCTGAAAAGACCACCCCAAGCCTGAACGGGATGCCCGGCGGCGGTGGTTCCGGTGACAAGGTGGGGCTTGCTGCAACGGATATCACGGACGAGCAGCGCCGTCTGCAGCAGATGGAAACAGACCTGTGCCTGCTGCGCATTGAAGCCACCCGGCGGGCGTACTGTATCACGGCAAGCAAATCCAGCAAAAAACAGGCTGACTGCCTGTGCCTGTACTACGTCAAGAACAAAAAGCAGCGCGAGGTCTGCGAAGAGTTGGGGCTTTCGGAAGAAAACCAGGTCTCCATCTACATCAAGTGGGGCAGCATCTATCTTGCAGAGATTTGGGACAGCTTCGGCAATGTTGCACAAACCGCACAAAACCCGCCCTGATTTTTTGCAATGCACCTTCATACTGCAAATATCCAAATGACACAGGCATTGTGCTAAAATTGGTATAAGCGGAACCGCCGAAAGCGGTGAGACGCTTGCCACGCAGTCTCCGAAACGAATCCCCCCAAAATGCTTTCCTCCCAAGGCTTGACCGGCATTTTTCTTCCTCTCGTTTCGCGGGCTGCTTCTATGCCGTTATAGCTCAATTGGCAGAGCGCCGCCGAGTTAAGGCGGGACAACGTTGGTGACACATCTCTGACATCACTGCGCACTTAACCAATGCGCATATACAGACTTGATGGTGCCGGTTCGAATCCGGTTAACGGCTCCGACACGCTACTCTCCCGAAGTAGCGACCACCTGACGCATGGGCTGACATCCCGCTTGTGGCTGCGTGTAGAGTGGCAGGGTATCCTTACCTGTCCTCACAATCTCCGCACGCACCGGAGGCCACATAATCCGTACACCGGTTTCCATAATTCCCCCGGCAGGATGTGCGTCAACAGAACCAGCATGGAAACGTGCTGGTTTTTCTTTTGTTATATGCCGCCTGAGCGCAGTTTGGAGCGCGGCGCGTGTGTGTAGGCACGGCTGGTTCGATTCCAAGGGCGGCTTTTTATATTCCCGTAGTTCAAGTGATGGAACCGCGGTCTCCAAAACCGCAGGCTGCAGGTTTGAGCCCTGCCGGGAATGCCATTTGCGTACCCTGTGAGGGGGCTGCGCAGATAGCCGGGCATCTGGCGGCGAAAGTACCGGATGCAGCAGCACTTCACCCGTTTACGTTGTCCGAAAAAAACTGAATGTACGGAGCGCTGCTTATTTTGATATCCTGCCGTCCGCAAGGGCGGCATTTCTTTTAAGTGATTTTTTGAGAGGTGGTGGCGGTGGCCTACAGCAAAAACAAAAGGATAGGCAGACCGCCCGTCTTTGAGAGCAAAGAAGAACTTGAGAAAAAAATCGAAGAGTTTTTCAAAAGCTGTGAAGGGACCGTCCTAGAAGACGAAGCCGGAAAGCCTGTTTTGGACAAATACGGAAACGTGATAAAAATCGACGAACGTCCAGAAACAGTCACTGGCTTGGCTTTAGCATTGGGGTTTAAGTCTCGGCAATCTTTGATTGACTATCAAGGAAAGGCTGAGTTTTCTGACACGATAACGCGCGCGAAGCTTCGATGCGAGAGATACGCCGAAGAACGGCTCTATGATCGCGATGGAAACGGCGGGGCAAGATTCAGCTTGCAGGTCAATTTCGGATGGAGCGATAAGCCGAAAGAAGCGGAGCGGGAAGAACGTCACGATGATGGTTTGATAAAGGCATTGAATGCCGCAGCGGACCTCGGCCCGCCGGATGACGTGGAGATGCTGCCAGAGGAAGAGGACGACAATGCGGAAAAGTAACGGTTTTCGCTGGAAAGCCCTCAGCCAGCGGCAAAAGCAGGTCTTGAGCTGGTGGGCACCGCAGAGCGCATACAGCGGTTACAATGGCATTATTGCCGATGGCGCTATTCGCTCAGGCAAGACCTTTTCCATGAGCTTTTCTTTTGTCCAGTGGGCTATGACCTGCTACAGCGGTCAGCAGTTTGCCATGTGCGGAAAGACCATCGCCAGCTTCCGGCGCAACGTGCTGGGCACACTCAAGCAGCAGCTTGCAGCCCGTGGTTACAACGTCAAGGAGCATCGGGCAGAAAACTGCATGACCGTCAGCAAGGGTGGCAAAGTTAACGAGTTTTACTTTTTCGGCGGCAAGGACGAGAGCAGCCAAGACCTGATTCAGGGAATTACCCTTGCCGGGGCATTCTTCGACGAGGTGGCCCTGATGCCGCAGAGCTTCGTTAATCAGGCTACAGCCCGTTGCTCTGTAACCGGGTCAAAGTTCTGGTTCAACTGCAACCCGGGCAGCCCGCAGCATTGGTTTTATCTCGAGTGGGTGCGGAAATGCCGTTCCCGCAAGATGATGTATCTCCATTTCACGATGGACGACAACTTGTCACTTTCCGAGGACATCAAGGCCAGATACCGCAGCCAGTACAGCGGCGTTTTCTATCAGCGCTACATTCTGGGACTGTGGACGGTGGCTGAGGGCCTTGTATATGACATGTTCGACCGCAAGAAGCACGTCATTGACGTACTGCCGGAGCTTTCGCCAAAGAGCGCCTATGTGGCGTGCGACTTTGGCACCCAGAACGCAACGGTTTTTTTGCTGCTCCAGAAGCAGGCGGATGCAGACTGCTGGATCGTCACCCGGGAGTACTACTACAGCGGCCGCGAACAGAAGCGGCAAAAGACCGTGGGCGAGTACGTCACAGACCTCAAGGCGTGGCTGAACGGGATCAAGCCGGAAAGGGTAATCGTTGACCCCTCTGCCCTGCCCCTGATTACAGAGCTGCGCAAGAACGGCTTTACCCAGACCCCCGCAAATAACGACGTCCTGAGCGGCATTCTGGACGTGCAGACCATGCTGCAGACCGGGCGGCTGAAGATCTACAAAGACTGCAAGCACACGCTGGAAGAGTTCGGCGTGTACGCTTGGGATCCAGACAAAGACGACACCGTGCTGAAGGTCAACGACCACTGCATGGACGCTATCCGCTATTTCGTGCGCACAAAGCGCCTTGTAAAACTGAGGAATTGATTTTGAGCACTGTATATACATTCCAGACCTTCCAGCAGGCACAAGCCGCCGGGGAACAGCCTGATTTCATTCGGCGGTTTGTGCAGCAGCACTGCGCTTCCGGGCCTTACAAGATGGCTCTGGACGCCGACCTGTACGATGCCCAGAAAAACCCGGGAGCTGAACGATTTTCTCAGGCGTATGCTTTAATGCTGAAACGCCTGTCCAAAAACACCAAGCCAGACACCCCACACCCCGATATGGTCAAGAGCAATCTTTTCCGGCGGCTCAACAAACAGCGGGCAACCTACTCCCTCGGAAACGGCGTAGTCTTTGCGGACGATGGAGTGGACAAGGAAAGGCTGGGGCAGAGTTTCGACGAGCAGATCCAGAAAGCCGGATATTTCTCCCTGATCCACGGTGAGAGTTTCGGATTCTGGAACAACGACCATCTGGTGGTTTTCAAGCTGACAGAGTTTGCGCCGCTGTACGATGAAAAGACAGGCCTTTTGCAGGCAGGCGTGCGCTTCTGGCGGCTGAACCCGGACACGGATATGCACTACATCCTGTACGAGCTGGACGGCTTTACCGAGTACACAGAAAGCAAAATCGGCAATGTGATGCAGGAGACAACGCCGAAGTGGGCGTACAAGAGCGTGATCACCACCACACCCGGCGGCGGACTAGAAAGCGTAGAGGGCGAAAACTACAGCGCTCTTCCCATTGTGCCGCTGTGGGGCTCAGACCTGCACCAGAGCACCCTTGTGGGGCTGAAAGCCTACATCGACAACACCGATCTGGTGATGTCTGGCTTCTGCAATGACCTGCAGGACTGCGCGCAGATCTACTGGCTGTGCGAGAACTTCAACGGCATGACGGACGACGAGCTTGTGGAGTACCTCACCAAGCTGAATCTGTACCACATTGCAGGCGCAGACACCAGCGAGGGCGGCAAGATCACCCCCTACACCACCGAGATTCCCGTGAATGCCCGGCAGACTCTTTTGGAGCTGCTCCACACCCGGGTGTATGAGGACTTCGGCGGTCTGGATGTGCACTGCGTCAGCGCGGACAGCACCAACGACCATCTGGATGCAGCCTATGAACCGCTGAACCAGAACGCAGACGACTTCGAGGCGCAGGTCAAGCCGTTCATCCGGCAGATCTGCGCACTGGCTGGCTTTGACAACGCTATGCCGACATTCAACCGCAGCAAGATCACCAACACAGCTGAGCAGGTGGACATGGTGATTGCAGAAGCGCCTATCATCGGGCAGGACATGGCCATTGACCTGCTGCCCAACCTGACCCCGGAGCAGAAGGAACAGGCCAAGGCCGCGCTGATGGCAGAGAGCGCGGCGAGAGAAACAACGGAGGAGGAAAACGAAGATGGCACTTTACCGAGTTCCGATTAAGTGGGAGCAGCGTGGATATTTACTTGTCCATGCCGAGAGCCAAAACCAAGCAGCCGAGGCGGCATTGAATGAAATGGACGTTTACCCGCTGGACAGCGAGCCAATCCCCGGAAGCCTTAAGCTTGCATTTCCTTCCGAAAATGCGGGTGAATACGTTTCGAGAGTAGCTGATGGATTTGAAAGCTAACGACCTTGACCGCATCTCCACCCGGCAGCTGAACAGGCTGCGCCGCCGCATTTTGCGGGTGTACGGCACCGCCCGCCGGGAAATGACCGAGCAGCTGACAGAGTTTCTGGAGCATTACCAGAAGTTGGACGCCTACAAGCGGGCACAGCTGGAAGCCGGGAAGATCACCGAGAGCGACTATCGCACATGGCTGCGGAATCAGGTGTTTCAGTCCGAGATGATGCACCAGAAGCTGGACAACATCACCCAGACGTGCACCACAGCCCAGCAGACGTCGTACAAACTGGCGCGGGATGAACAGTACGATATCTTTGCCCTTGGCGCAAACTGGGCGTTCTACGAGCTGGAACAGGCCGCAGGTGTGGCGTTCAATTTGACCTTGTATAACACCGAAGCGGTCAAGCGGCTGCTGCTGGAAAACCCCAAGCTTGTGCCAAACAAGCGCATCAAGAGCGAGAGTAACAAGACCTACGACGCCCGGGTGTTCAACCGGTACGTCATGCAGGGCATCGTGCAGGGCAAAAGCGTCCATGACATTGCCACACAGGCCGTAAAAGGCATGGCAGACACAGAAGTGCACTGGGCGATGAACAACGCCATCACAGCCCTGACTGGCGCACAGAACGCCGGTACGATGCAGCAGCTGCGCAACGCTCAAGCCCTTGGCATTGAGGTGCAAAAGCGCTGGAACTGCACGCTGGACTACCGCACCCGCGAGATGCACCGACTGCTGGATCAGGAGACCACCGACATTGACGAGCCTTTTAAGGTGCAGGGCTACGAGATACAGTACCCCGGAGACCCCAACGCAGCGCCTGAAATGGTTTATCACTGCCGCTGTAAGGTGACCGGGGCGCTTGTGAAGTACCCACGGCAGAACGCTATGCGGCGGGACAACACGACAAAGCAGGCCACATCCGACCTGACCTATACCGAGTGGTACAAGGCAAAGGGCGGCACGGAAGCTGAACAGATGTGGTGGGCGGAAGAACGCAAACGCAGAAAGGAGAGTGCCAAGAATGAGTAAACGTGGCTCTGGTAGTTCTACAAGGGCAAGTAGTGGCTTTGTAGACCATTCCAGATATGCAAAACAGCACAACGATATTGTTTCTTTTGTAAAAAAACAAGTCGGTGTTGATTTAAACAAATACCGGGACGGTGATGGTTCTTCTCCGTCAACAAGTTCTTTTTGGGAAAAAGACGGCGCAAAAGTCGCATTTGACCTGAAAGGAATGTCATTAAGTGACCGCACAAAATTGATGCAGCTTGCCCAAAAGCCTTTCGGAGTTGTTGTTGAACCAGCTGGCGGGTGGGTTGGATTTGTTTCCAGAAAGAAGAAAAAGTAAGGCTTGGAGGGATAAAACGTGGTTCTGCCGATGGAAAACACCGAAAAGATGATTTTTCCGGGCGTTGGCAAGTATGGCATCCCTGAAATCAAGCCAGAAACGGACATCCGCATTGACAAGCTAGAATGGATCCCGGTCAATTATGCGCTGACCGCCAAAGACAAGGCCACAAAAGGCGTGCATTTTTACAAGGACGATTACCAGTTTGAACGGTTCTGGAACAACCCAGACAAATACATTCCCCTTTTGCAGCAGTTCGGTGCGGTATGTTCGCCGGATTTTTCTTTGTACAGTGATATGCCACTTGCGGTGCAGCTTTTCATGCACTACAAAAAGCACTGGCTGGCTGCATACTGGCAGGCGCACGGCATTCACGTTATCCCAACGCTTTGCTGGTGCGGCCAGCAAAGCTATGACTGGTGTTTTGACGGAGAGCCCAGAAACGCCATCGTGAGCATTTCGAGCCACGGCACACAGTCTGACCCATACGAAGCCGAATGCTTTGCTAAGCACTGCCGTAAGGCGCTGGAAGTGCTGCAACCGAGCGGCATCTTGTGGTACGGCAAATGCCCGGCAGAATTTGACTGGAATGTAACCAAAATCAAGCCATTTCAATACGAAAGGAGACATTACCGTGAGTAAACGAGGTTCGGGCAGTTCCGCGAGAGCGGGCGGTGGGACATATGAAGCAAAAAGTTTGGATAGTACGCTGGTAAGAAGATCGAATGATTTTTCGTTGTTTGATGCTGGCGACGCAACAAAGCGCGAGTATGAAGCGAACGTGCAGAAAATCCAACAGTCTAATCTTACTCAGCAGGAAAAAGCGGCGGCACTGGATAAATTGCATGAACTGACAACGGAACAGCTAAAGGCTCAGACGAAGGTTGCAAATCCATATGTTTCCGGCCCTGCAAGGTTTAACCAGAATCAGGTGCAAAAGGCAGCGGATAACACGGCACAGAAACGGCAAAACGTCAATTCCTTTATGAAAGATGTGCAGAAAAAGTCAACCGCAAACAAAAAGGCAGCTGAAACAAAGTCACTTTCTTCCGTTTTGGGTTCTGCAATGGACAGGGGTGCACTTGAAGTGACATTTGATGGGAAGACCTACTACCGCGCAAGAAAAAATTCCAAGACGTGGAGAGTTCGGTAAACCATGAAATTTGAATACAACATCAAAGTCACCGACAACACCCCGCAGCTGCACGAAGCGCTGGAAGCGTGGGTGGAGCGTGTGCTGACCATCTGGGGCATGAAGGTGCAGAACTATGCCCAGTTGCTTGTGCCCACCGGCACGGCGGACAGCACCGGCATCGAGGGCTATGTGGGCGGCGCACTGAAAGCGTCCCTTACCTACGTTGTATCTGCGGCACAAAAGACCGTAACCATCGGCAGCAACCTAGCTTATTCTGTGTAAACATACATGCACCTTTATGTGGTAACACATATCGAAAATCGGGCAATATCGGAAAATCCCTCTTGTTCCCAACTCGAAAATGTGATATAATTACATTAGGAGGTCGGAACAATGAAAGACAGAAAGAAAATCAAAGACTTAACAGGAAAAAAATTCGGTATGCTGACGGTTATCGGTTTGCAAGACACCGATAGCAGAAAGACATACTGGGTTTGTCAGTGCGATTGTGGGAACATAAAAGCCGTTCGCTCTGACAGCTTGCAAAGTGGCGCTATTCGTTCATGCGGTTGCATGAAAAAGGCACAAGAAAAAATCAATCTTACAAAACATCACAGTCACAAAATGAGCGGCACTCGTATATACCATATATGGCGTGGAATGAAAGACCGCTGCTATAATGTTCACAGCCCAAGCTATTATAGATGGGGTGGACGTGGCATAACGATATGTGATGAATGGAAAGATAACTTTAGTGCTTTTTATTCATGGGCAATGGAGAATGGATATTCTGAAAATCTTACAATAGACAGAATTGACAACAACGGAAATTATGAACCGAGTAATTGCCGTTGGGCCACGATAGAAGAACAAAGTCGAAATAGGCAATCTAATGTTGTAATCCAAATTGGCAACTCAAAAAGAACACTTAAAGAATGGTGCGAAATTTTTGAGTTGGAATATGGGACAATATTGGAAAGATACCACAATAACGGCTTTGAAAGTATAGATGACCTGTTTAATTGATGGGCAATTCCGAGATAAGCTGAATCATCATCAGCCATTGTAGAGCGTAGAGGTTGAGCGATAAGAGAGCAATAACACCTCCAAGAGTGTCCGACATCCTGCAAAGGATGATAATGTACGCCGAACTTACAGGATAGCAAACTGTAAGAGGTAAAGGATAAAAAGCCTTTACGATAACATTTTGATGTGGAGTTGGGCACGGGCATCTTTGCCGAGAAGGGCAACGGACGCAAAACGCCGTGGGTCTGGCAAGACTTCAACGGCAAATGGCACTTTACCCGGGGCATGGCTCCCCGCCCCTTCCTGCGCCCGGCGGTGGAAGATCATATCAAGGAACTGCAAGAAATTGCAGTAGAGGAAGGAAATAAAGATGCATAACATGAAGAAGATTTTCGTAACCATCATGGTGCTTGTGGTGCTGTTGCTTTGCGGCTGCTCAGAAGCTGACAAAGCCAATGCCAACATCTCCAAGCAGGCCGATTACTTTGAGAGCGAGCGCAAGATCACCGTCTACAACGCCCGCACCGACAAGATCATCATGGAAGCCGAGGGCTACATGTCCATCTCCAACAACTCAAACAACGAGTTGGTCTGCACGGTGAAAATCGGCCCGGACACCTACCGCAAGAATTACATCTATCTGAACGACTACACCATGTATGTGGTCGAAGATATCACGGGCACGCATACAGACCCGTACCACTACAAGCTCTATTTCCACACGGATATTTTGCCTAGCGTGGAAACAAGACCGTAAATTTAATACTCAGCGGTTGGCGCACAGCGTCAGCCGCTTTTTATGCCGTTTTCGCACAACTGGCAGTGCTCCCGGCTCATAACCGGGTAGTTGCAGGTTCGACCCCTGCAAGCGGCACCACACCGGCAGCACGTCCGGCAAAATAACCTTATTGCCAAGCATGGCAGCCCAAGCAAGGGCAGAAAGGACACACACATGGCACTCAAAAGAGCAGATATCCGCAAGATTCTGGAAAACGCCGAAACCTCCAACGATGACAAGGCAAAAGCCATTCTGGACGCCTTGCACGAGGAGACCGACGCCCTCCGGGACGAATTGGATACCGAGAAAAACGCCCGCGTTGCAGCGGAAAAGGAACGGGACGCAGCCAACAGCGGTAAGCAGACCGCGGAGCAGGCGCTGACCGACTACAAGACCCAGCAGACCGCAAAGGAATCCAGAGCCGCAAAGGAATCCAAGTTCCGGGAGCAGCTCAAGGCCGCAGGTGTGCTGGAAAAGTACTTCGACCGCATCGTGCGCCTGTCCGGCGAGGACATCGACAAGATGGAACTGGACAGCAAGGGCAACGTGAAGAACGCGGACAAGCTGGCTGAGAGCCTGAAAACCGATTGGAGCGACTATGTGGGCAGCACCTCCACCAAGGGCGCACCGGTGGACAATCCGCCCGCAAACACCGGCTCCAAAATGACCAAAGACCAGATTTTTGCAATCAAGGACGCGGGCGAGCGTCAGGCAGCGATTGCAGCAAATGCCGACCTGTTTACAGGCGGCGGGAAGGAATAAGCTATGGCAGCAAAAGAAAATCTGATTACCACCACCGAGATCACCGTCAACCCCCGCGAGATCGACTTCGTGACCCGTTTCCAGCGCAACTGGGATCATCTGCGGGAGATCATGGGCATCATGCGCCCCATCCGTATGCAGCCCGGCACTGTGCTGAAGAGCAAGTACGCACAGGGCACCCTGCAGAGCGGCACCGTGGCAGAGGGCGAGGAGATCCCCTACAGCCAGTACACCGTCAAAGAGAAGGACTACGGCAAGATCACCATCGAGAAGTACGCCAAGGCCGTCTCCCTTGAGGCTATCCAGAATTACGGCTACGAGGTTGCCGTGCAGAAAACCGATGACGAGTTCCTGTACGATTTGACCGCAAAGGTCACCGACAAGTTCTACAAGTACCTGAACACCGGCAGCCTGAAGGGCACGCCCAAGACCTTCCAGATGGCTCTGGCGATGGCAAAGGGCAGCGTGGAGAACAAGTTCAAGAATATGCACCGCACAGTCACCGGCGTTGTGGGCTTTGCAAACGTTCTGGACGTGGCCGAGTATCTGGGCACCGCAAACATCACCATCCAGAACCAGTACGGCTTCCAGTATATCAAGGACTTCATGGGCTACAACACCATCTTCCTGCTGTCCGATGGCGAGATCGCAAAGGGCAAGGTCATTGCCACCCCCGTGGACAACATCGTGATGTACTACGTTGACCCCTCTGACAGCGACTACGCCAAGGCTGGTCTGGTGTACACCACCGCAGGCGAGGCAAGCAACCTGATCGGCTTCCACACGCAGGGCAACTACACCACCGCCGTGTCCGAAAGCTTTGCCATCACCGGCGTGACCCTGTTTGCCGAGTATCTGGACGGCATCTCTGTCCAGACCATCACCCCGGGCGAATCGGTCTAATCTACAAGGGAGGTGACCCCGCATGACTGTGCCAGAACTGTGCGTGTACACGCGAAACTTCTTTGACCGGTACGATGACCCCACCGCCGGGGAATTTACCTTTACGGCAGATACTGTCCCCGCCGGGGTATCCGCCGGGCAGTATTTCCTTGTGTGCGGGTCTGTTTTCAATGATGGCGTGCACAAGGCGGGAGACGGAGACCTTACCCCGGAAACCTTCACCGGCACGGTGCAGCCTATGCGCGTCCCTCCTGATTTTGTGGCGCTTGCCAAGAAGATCACTGACTACGATGCAGCCGACCCCGGCGGTGGGCGCTATGTTTCCCAGTCTTTCAACGGATGGAGCGGAACCATGGCCACCGGCACGGACGGCCTGCCCGCAGACGGCTGCACCCGCTACCGCCGGGAGATCAACCAATGGAGGAAACTGTAATGCCTGTAAACGATTTCACTAAATTTACCGTGATGGAGAATTTTACAAAAAAGTTCTGTTTCATGGAAAAAAAACTGGTTTCGGATGGGCTTTTTGGCTCTACCACCACATGGGAGGACGGCATGGAGTTCTTTGCCGTAGAACGCCATGACCAGACCATTGAAGCGCAACAGGCAGAGCAGCAGGGCACGGCATCCACCTACTCCCTCTATGTGGATAAGGGCATCAAGCTGTCCCCCTTCGACCGCATCAAGCGGCTGGACGATGGGCAGACCTACGAGGTGACCACCGCGAGCAGCGACAAGATTTCGCCCGCCGAAAGCGGCATGAACCTTGCCGTTGTGCAGTGTAAAAAGGTGGTGCTTTCCTGATGGGCGCAGCAGAAGCCATTACAACGGCGCTGAACAGCTTTTTTACGCTGTTCAATATTCCGGTATACCCGGAGGATTTCGTGCCGCAGGGCACTTCCCTGCCCTATATCACGGTGTTGCCTGTCATTCCCAAGGGGTTTGACGATAGCAGCACCTTCCATGCGCGGCTGTGGTATCCGGTGGACGGCGGCAAGCTGCCCATCATCCGCAAAACAGATGAGATGCGCGCTGCCCTCGGGGATGGGCTTACCATCGAGTGCGAGGGCGGCGCAATTCTTTTATGCGCAGGCAATCCGTGGGCGCAGTCTATGGACAACCCCCCGGAAAAATACCTGTGCACATACCTTACTTTTGACGTCACATCCTTTGTGGTGTGAGAAAGGATAACGCATGAACAAAATGTATCACGCCATTTCGGCAGATGCTTTCAAAAAACTGCAGTTTCAGGCTGGCGCACTGCTCAAGAAGTTCGACCCGGCGGGCGCCACCCCCATTGCCGCAGAGGATATGATCTGCCTGACTTCCGGCGGCATCACCGTCAGCTGCAAGCCCAACACTATTGATCTGGGCGAGGATCTGGACGAGGTGCCCGAGAACACCTACCAGCTGAAGCACATCACCAGCTGGGACTGCGGTCTGTCTACCACCTGCATGACCGTGAGCGCCGACACCATCAAGCTTTCCTTGGGCGCTGCGGACGTGGAAACCAACAAGATCACCGTGCGCGAGGACTATACGGAAGAGGACTTCCAGGATATCTGGTGGCACGGCAATCTGATCGGCGGCGGCTATGCTGCGGTCAAGCTGATGAAAGCCGCAAGCGATGGCGGTCTGGAACTGAAAACCGCCAAAGACGGCAAAGGCAACCTCAATCTGAGCCTGAAGGGGCACTACGACATGAAAGACACCAGCAAGGTGCCTATGGAGTTCTACGTCAAGGAGGCAGAGTAATATGATCCTTACCATCAATCTTGACCCCGTGGAAGCCCTGCCCAAGTTGTATGACGCGGTGGACGGCATCACCCACATGATCATGGACGCAAAGGACAACGTGGACAACCCGGAGACCAAAGCCGCCCGGGAGACCATCGTTTCCAACGCCCTAAAGCTGCTTGGTGCAGAGCCTGCCGAAACCGCAGAGGGCAAGAAAAAGCTGACCCCGCGCGAGTTTGCGCTGGCTGCACTGGACTTTATCAAGCCCCTGATGAAGCTTGACCCGCAGCGCACCATGAACGCCCTGCACCAGCTATACACGCTGGAAAAGGGCGAGAAAGACACCCTGCCAAAGGCGTTTACCGCGCTTACCAAGTCCGTGATGCAGGAGGATATGCAGGATTTTTTGTCATCGCTGGCCGCCTTGAACGGCCTGAGTTTTGGCACTACCTCTGCCGAGCCGACCTCCAGCATCTCCGAGCCTACGGAATAAAGTATTTCGTCTGGTTCGTCATCAGCGAGATGCGCGAACGCCACCGCACAAGAGCATACCAGCTATACACGGCTGATATGCTTTTTCTTTGTGCGGTATCGCTGGGGCAGCAGGTGGAGCAGTCCTTCAGCGAAATCATGGCAGAGTACGACAAGCCGCTATCCCAGCGCCGACACGAGACCACTCTGGAAGAAGCGCAGGCGTGCTGGGAAAAGACACTTGCAGACAGTAAAAAAGCCGCAGAGCAGAACGGAGGTGGTGAAACCTGAATATTTTTAATTTGATGGCCACTTTGGGGCTTGATACCTCTGAGTATGAGCAGAGCATCGAGCAGGCCAGAAAAGAGACGCAAAGCGCCGCAAACTCGCTGAACCGCAGCGCAAACACCGCCGGGAGCGGCGTTTCAGGCATGGCAAGCCAGTTTGCAGTAGCCAGCGCAAAAGCGACTGTCCTTGCAAATATGCTTACCTCGCTTGGAACAAAAGCGGTAGGCCTTGCAAAGGGCTTTGTGGAGATGGGCATTTCTTATAACGCCCAGATAGAAAAGTACACCACCGGCTTTACCAATATGCTGGGCAGCGCACAGGCCGCGCAGGAAGCCATGCAGGCTATTCAGGAGGATGCAGCCCGCACCCCGTTTGACGTGGCATCCCTGACGCAGGCAAACCAGTTGCTTATCAGCGCGGGAGAAAATGCTGCGTATTCCCGCAAGGTCATCAATGCACTGGGCGATGCCGTTTCTGCCACTGGCGGCGGCAATGCCGAACTATCCCGCATGGCCGCAAACCTGCAGCAGATCGCAAACGTGGGCAAGGCTGCAACGATAGACATCAAGCAGTTTGCCTATGCCGGCATCAATATCTATCAGATTTTGGCAGACTACACCGGCAAATCGGTGCAGGAAGTCCAGAAGATGACCATCAGCTACGACCTTCTTTCGCAGGCGCTTATAGCCGCCAGCGAGGAGGGCGGGCGTTACTATAACGCCATGGACACCCAGAGCCAGACCATGAACGGGCGTATATCCACCCTGAAGGATAACGTCAGCCAGCTGGCAGGACTTTTGACTGGAAATCTAACAAACGCGCTTGGTGGCGTTATTTCCAAACTGAACGAAATGGTTATAGCCGCTCAAGACGCATACAAACTTGACGGATGGAGTGGCCTTATCGGGGAAATAACAGGTCTTACCAGCGTTATAAACAAGGCCAAATCCGCTGCTGTTGGCTTGAAAGCTGTTTTTGATGCTTTGAAAAGCGGAGAAATTGGCATTTTCCATGGTGACTGGGATGCCGTTTATAAAAAGGCATTCAATTCAGACCAAGAAAGCAAAAAAATCCAAAAAGAAAGCAGAAAAAACTGGGACAAAAACCATAGTGGCATGGTCTGGGACGAAAATGACGGATGGGTGCCCGCTAAAACAAGCGGAACATCTGGCAGTTCCATCGTCACAAGCCCTTCCAGTTCCTCCGGCAAGAGCCCCAGCGCAAAATCCAAATCCAAGACCGAAACCGTCATAGCGTCCGTGTCGCACACCGCCACCACCACTGCACAGAACGCGCTGGGCGCTGTGACTACAAGCGTTGAGACCCTGCAGGAAAAGGTCAAGGACGCAGCGGGCAACATCAAAGACCGCGTGACCGAGACCACCACCGAGACCGGTAAAGAGATGGTCAACGGCGTTGCTACCACCTATACGCTTGTGACCAAGAAAGTCACGGACGCGAACGGCAAGATAAGCACCACGACCAAAAAGGTCTACGCCGATATGTCCAAGACCCTGCTTGGCACCCTGACCACCATTGCAGAAAAGACCTTCAATGGCATCACCACCACCACGCAGCAGGCCGTGGAAACCTACGCGGACGGAAGCCAGCACATCAAGACCACCGCCACCGAGACCGGCGAGCGCATTGTGGACGGCGTGCGGCAGACCTACACCAAGGTCATCAGCTACATTGACGGCGTGCAGGACAAGGTGACAGAGACCGCGCAGAACATCGACAAGAGCATCAAGGCGACCCAAAAGCGCATTGAAGAGAACCTGAGTAAGGCACAGCAGCAGTTTAACAGCGGGATCTTCAAGCTTGGCAAGAACCTGTATACCGACCTCAAAAATCAGGACTGGGCAGCGCTTGGGCTGGATATCGTCAACATGATGTGGGGCGAGGTGTCACAGGAGCAGCGCGAAGTACTGTCCGACTGGGCAAACAAGGCGCTGGAAGCCATCAATGAGGCGTATTCCGGCGGCGGTCTGAGCGAGGCGTTCAAAGCCTTTAAAGAGATCCTGTCCAACGGCATCAAAGCCGAGGCGGACGGCGTTACCACGAGCGTAGACGGGCTGAATCAGGTATTCCAGAAGCTTGGCATCAACGTTTCCGACGTCGGCAGCAAGATCATGGGTGTGCTGAACACCATTGGCTCCGGCATGGGCAGCTTTGCCCTTAACGCGGGCACAGATATTGCAAACCTTGCCGGGAGCATGGGCAGTCTGGGCACGCTTGCGCAGGGCGCAGGCGGGCTGATCGCAAAGATTGGCAGCCTGATCATCGCGAACCCGGAGGTTGCCGCGATCATCGCCATTGTAGCCGGTGTGGCGGCGCTGGGCGCTGCACTGTTTGCAAAGTTTGGCAAGAGCAGCGGCGGGCAGGCTGTAAGCCACTACGAAAGCCCCTTTGCCGGGCATGACGTGTACGACAGCCTGACCGAGTTTTCCACCCGGGCAGCCATGCAGCACCGCTACATGGAAAAGACCACCGGCACGGATGCACAGCTGGGCATTTTGCAGCAGATCCGCGATATGCTGGACGAGCATCTGCCGGACATCGGCACCGGGCAGCTTGTCATGGACGGCGAGAAGGTGGCCGATATGCTCACGCCGCGCCTTGCCACCAACATGGACAGCAGCATAGGCGTTTATACCCTGCGAGCAGAAAGGGGTGTTTAAATGGCGATCCACAGCGCAAAGCTGGGCAACTACGACACACTTGCAACGTGGGGGCTGTACATGAAGGTGGGCAGCCCGAACATCGGCGAGCCTGAGCCGGACGAGACCCTTGTGCAGGTCACCGGCTCTGACACGTTGCTCAACCTGACTACCTCGCTGGACGGCAAGGTGCACTACAAAAAGCGCTCCATCACCATGGAGCTGCTTTGCACCGCGCCGAAAAAACTGTGGAAGTTACTGCAAAGCCGTCTGCACAATGCCCTTGAGGGCAAGTGGCTGCAATGCGTGTTTGACGATGATCCATCGTGGTACTGGGAGGGGCTCTGGCACGTCAAATTCGTGCCGGGGCGGCTTTCCGCTACGGTCACCATCACCGGCAGCTGCAATCCGTACAAGTACAACGTCTACGACGGCACACAGGATATTAGGTGGGACGACATCAACTTTGAAACAGATATCCTGCGGGACTACCGCAGCATTGCACTTCCTGCAAATACATCGGTGGATGTGGTCATCTACGGCGCACCGCACACCGCTGCGGTCTACTTCCAGCGCGGCGAAAGCGTTGCAAATGTGTCGTTGCAGGTCAACAAGGCCTATGCGGGCAGCCTTGCCAAAACGACCGAGTGGCAGTATCTGGAGGGGCTGGATATCCCGGACGGTAAAACCGTCACCATGACCTTTACCGCCACCGCTGCGAGCAGCATCACCATCAAGTATCTGGGGGCAAGTCTATGAGCTACAAGATATACGCAGGCACACAGGACGCGGTGGACAGCTGGGAAAACCGGGTCTGCATCTACGCACCCGGCTCTGCGCTGGATACTACAAAGCTGATCAGCCCCACTCTGACCCGGGAGTTCGGCAAAGCCGGAAGTCTGGAATTCACCATCCCGCTGGGCAACGTGGCGCACAGCGCCCTGCAAAAGATGAAAACGGTGGTTTCCGTGGAGCAGGACGGTAAGGAGATCTGGCAAGGCCGGGTCATGAACCACGATCAGGATTTTCTGCTGCGGCAGAAGGTGTACTGTGAGGGCGAACTTGCCTACCTCAACGATACCGATGTGCCGCCCTACACCGCCAAGGACGTGACCATCCGGCAGTTTCTGGACTTCCTCTGTAAGAATCACACCAGCCTGACCGACAGCTATAAGAGCTTCCGTATCGGAAACGTCACGGTGGAGGGGCAAAAGCGGTATGTGCCGGTAGCCGAAAAGTGCTATATGAAGCTGGACGACAAGGCCAGCAGCCCGGATCCAGACGGAGACTACCTCCAGGAATGGGGGCTGTACGCCCAGAACGGAAACCGGCTTATTGAAAACTTCTCCACGGTCTACTCCGACTACGAGGAAGTGCAGACCCCGCCGGAAAAGAGCTGGACACTAAACGAGATCAAGACCGGAGAAGACTATCTCATCTGGCGCACAGGAGACAACCAGTTTACCCTCCGCAGAAACGCAGTCTCTCAGGGCAGCAAGACCTACGATGCAGAGCAGACCGTTGTTACCCCATCCATCACTACGCCAATAGAGACCTATAATTTTGATGGCACCATTAAAGTGACCAAAAAAGACACCGAATCCAAAACATACAGCATCAAAACGGAAAAAGACGGCACGGTCAGCGTGTACGTCAACGGGGAAAAGTCCGCAGACTACACCCCGCAGCTTGTGGAGGAGCTGCACGAGTTCGGCGACGGAAAGAACTACGGCAAAACGTGGGACATCCTGCAAAGCGAGCTTGTGGACGTGTACGGCGGCTATCCGGCAACCCGGCACGAAACGATTCCTTATCCTCTTCACCCGGGGTTTTATATGGGTGCACGCTATCTGGACTATGTACAGGACGCGACCGAACGAAACGCGCAGGGCATTACCTTCGGCACGAACTTGCTTGACCTGACCAGCTACGTCAAGGCCGAGGACATCGTCACCCGGGTGATCGCCATCGGAAAGAAAAAAAGCGGATGGTTTATTTGGGAGACCACCGACACCCTGACCGCCAATGCCAACGATGAAACCGCCCAGAAGCTTTACGGCATCATCACCCGGTATCTGGTGATGGACGGCACGGCCAACACACAGCAGTCCCTGCAGGACGCAGCAGACACAGAGCTTGGCAAGCATCTGCGCCTTGCGGACGGCATCACGGTGAAAGCCGTAGACCTGAAGGACGCGGGCGTGGACGTGGACAGGATCGCTTTCGGTAAGTTGACCCACATTATTTCCGCGCCCCATGGCGTGGATGTGTGGCTCAACTGCAACAAGCTCGTAGAGCCGCTGGACAAGCCCGCAAAGAAGGAGTTTACCTTCGGTAAGAAGTTTTCCAGCATATCCGACCTGCAGGCGCTCAGCGCCCGAAAAGCAACCACCGCGTATGACCTGAGCCGCACGCTCAAGGAGTACGCATCTGATGTGCAGTCTTATGCGCTGCAAACGATGGAGGCAGACGATGAAACCGTTTAAAGAAGTAATTGACGGCATCCGCAAAGCCGTCATGGCATCCGAGGTGCGCGAGGATATCGCCCAGATGGGCGAGTATGTGGAGCAGTTTGCCAACACGGCGGGCGAAAACATCCAGAAAGCCATCGACCCCACCCTCTCCCTCTCCGGCAAGGCTGCGGATGCGAAAGCCGCGGGAAACGCGATCAAAACCGAAAAATCTCGCGCAACCAGTGCAGAAACAGCGCTTGACAACAAAAAAGCAGACAAAACCGACCTCGATGTCGAGCGCAAGCGCATTGACGTGCTTAATGAGGGCGGGCTCAACCTCAAGGATGAGGTGATTGACACCAGCATCAAGGCGTGGTTGACGGAGCACCCGGAAGCGACCACGACGGTGCAGGATGGGGCGATTACGAAGGAGAAAATCAACTCTAAGTTTTTGCCGTATATCAAAAATGATTATGTAACGCCGGAAATGTTTGGTGCAATTGGTAACGGTGTAACCGATGACACAAACGCCATTAAAAGTACATTCAAATACATGAAAGAACATGGATATACGAACCTTTTCTTGACAGGAAAATATCGCGTTACCCAGAAAGTTCAGGTCGTTATCCAACAAATAAAAATTACAGGTATCAATATAGACCTTGCTTGCATCTTCTGTGATGGCCCGAATGCGTCCATTGAAATCGGTGATGGTGATACAAAATTATTTGCTATCATCATGCGTGACTTCTGGATTAAAGGGTCACACTCTAACTTAAACGCCCTTATCACATTTAGAAACTGCTGGAACTGCTACTTCACTAACTTTCATGTTTCCGATGGCGGTGAAAATCAATACCAGATTCATATTACAGACTATTCTGGTATCCTATTCTTTAACAACTGCACAATTGAAGGTGGGTCGAATGTAGCAGAATTACCTGCGAATCGCAACGGTATTCTTGTAGAGAGTAACGGCAGTATTTTGTCATTTAACGGCGGCAATGTGTGGAACTTGAATACCTTTATTAAGTTCAATAACGCTACCAACAAATTTAATCTTGAAAACTGCTGGATTGAGTGCATCAGAAAACTTTGCATTTATGATCTTGCGAATGCCACTGAGACAAGATACATCGATACCCATATTAACAATAATGCAATTAGCATTCATAACTACAAGAATATCACTTACACTTATTTCACGTTTCTACAGTTTAACGGCGTGTCCACATCGAACTATACAAAGTCTAACATCAACATTACTAACAACAAAATTTACATTTGGGATGCTACTATTAAAAATAATAGCTTAGTTGATTTTGTTGGCGAAATGAAAGCTGGTGGAACTGCGCACATTACTTATGAAAACAACGCATTTAGTGGGAAAACGCTTGAACAGTTGCAAGCTTATGTTTTCAAAAATAACCTTAACGTTACAAGAAGTGAAGTGAGCATTGATGCAATTAAGTTAATAAATGCTGACAGTAAACGGCTAAGTGATGATAAGAAATTTGTTAATAGTATATACTATGACATCGATGGCAAAACGCTACGCGCATTAAACGGAGTAAATGTTAATAACGCTGGAACTGATGCTGGACTAATTGCATACTTTGATGACAACTTTTATTTTAAGTTTAAGGACAAACTAGGAATTATTAGACAAACAGAATACACCACTATAACGTTAAGCGCTGATACAGGTTTTAGCGAAGTGTCTCCTTATCCTCCTGGATTTAACGCAGCTAATACAACAGTTCTTGCGATTAAAGTCGGGTACGAAAGTGGAAGAATTGGCACTAATGTGACAAACAGTACTAATGCTACTGCACTGTATGTCGAAACGCAAGTAAATGGCGTCGCTGTGTATAACAATGACCCTGCACTTTATGGTAAGAGTGTTAATGTGTTGATGAGTAAAATTTATTGATTGCACTTGGCGAACTATGATATGTACTTTTAAAAATGGCGTTAAATAAGTAACTAAAGGAAGCTTTAGCTGACCATCCACCCACATAAAAAGAAAGGACTGATATTATGCTCCCCATTATGGACGTTTCCCGCTGGCAGGGCATCATCGATTGGGACAAGGTCAAGGCAAACGGCCTTGTCTCTGGCGTGATGCTGCGGGCGCTGGGCAACAGCGCGGAAGACAAGCCCAGTAAGCCGTACATTGACCCCTATTTTGCCCGCAACTATCGCGAGTGCAAGCGGCTTGGTATCCCCTGCGGCGTGTACTACTACTGCAAGGCAGTCAACACGGCAGAGGCTGACGTAGAACTTGCCCTGCTGCGCAAGGTGCTGACCGGCAAGACAGTGCAGCTGCCGGTGGCGGTTGACATCGAGGACAACTATGTGCAAGCACCGCTCGACAAGCAGACCCTGACCGACATTGCCGCTCATGCGTTGGGCACTGTTAAGCGCTGGGGCTTCTACGCCATGCTATACACAGGACTTTACTTCGGCGAAACAAACCTGTACATGACCGGCGCTGCGCTGCGCAAGTACGATGTATGGCTGGCAAAATATCCCAAAGACAAGAGCAAGACCAAGCCGGAGAACAAGCCCAAGACAGACTTTGCCTTTGGGATGTGGCAGTACACCAGCACCGCCAGCGTGCCGGGCATCAAGGGCAACGCAGACCTTTCCCACGCTTACAAGGACTACGCCGCCATTATCGCAAAAAAAGGGCTGGACCGGCTCCGGGAGGGCGCATGAGCGAAGCAATCATTGTGGCAATCATCACCGGCGGTCTGAGCCTGATCGGCGTGATCGTCTCAAACAACCGCACCGCCCAGAGTATGGACGCCAAGCTGGACAAGCAGCAGGCTGTGACCGAAACAAAGCTGGAAGAGCTGACCCGGGAAGTCCGGGCGCACAACAACTTTGCCCAGCGCGTGCCGGTGCTGGAAGAGCAAATCAAGGTGGTAAACCACCGCATTGCAGACCTCGAAAAAGAGAGAGGAGAGTAACACATGGAAACCATTCTTAACACCATTCTCACCCCGCTGCCCTCGTGGCTGGCGCTTGTGCTCATCGTTATGGGCACTGTGTCGCTTATGCTTGGGCTTATCCGACTGGGCTACGGCGCAGCGGTCAAGACGCTGGTGCTTGACCTCATCGACCAAGCAGAGCGTGAAATTCAGGGCACCAAGCGCGGCGCAGAGCGCAAGGCGTGGTGCGTCAAGATGCTGCGCCACTATTTGAACAACAGCCGGTGGGGCAAGCTGGTCTCGTGGGCAATCACCGAAGAGACCATGAGCAAGGCCGTTCAGTTTTTCTTTGACCGGGCAAGAGCAGCACTACAAAAGCAGTAAGGAGCGCGCCGTGAATCCAAAAACATTTTTTGTTGCAGAAATTGTTGCTGTTTTTGCACAGCTTTTGCTTTTTACGCCTTTCTTCTTTATCTGGAGAAGCGATTGCAAATCTATTGGAAAAGAAAATCTTGCAGTTCCCCTCAAAACCCGGTTTTTATACTGGTGCATTTTCTTCCCATTCTGGGCTATCCCGCTTATTTCTCGCTGAAAGGAGTATATCATGGCAAGCACTACATACGCACACGGACGTTTTCGTGACCTCACGAAAACATACCATCTCGGAAATGCCAACAAAATGGTGACAAAATGTCACCGTTTCGCCGGCATTGGCAATATGGCGCGCAACGCCGGACAACTGCCGCAGCCTTTCTGGCTCGGTGCTGCCTGTGGCGGCGGCTCGCGTAGTGCTGCCCGCTGCGCTGCAAGGACTTGACCGACAGAGGATGACCGCCGCCATCAAAAGCGCACCGCTTGGGAGGGTAGACCGTAAGATAGCCTTACTGCGGTACGTTGAGCGGCTCCCGCTGCCGGACATTGCAGCACAGACACATTATAGTCGGACGGCGATAGGCTACCGGCTGAAAGGCATTGAAAAAATTTTCGAGTAAAGCAAACCCCCGGTGTCCACTGTGGACATCGGGGGTTTCGTTGTTTATGCGCAAAACTCTTTTTGCATTGCTTCGCCCATTGCTTGCATGAGGATCGGGTTTTGATTTAAGGTATCTTTCAGCACCTTCATAACGACTGCCCGCTTTTCTTCATTGGAAAGGTTCTCGAACTCATCACCAAACATTTTTTTGCAAACCAAAAGTGCGCCCTTCAGAAAGTCCATCGTTTCCATTCTTATTTCCTCCATTGTTTTGTTTCCCTTGCTGTGATTATAGTATAGCACTGTTTACAGTGTATGTAAATTGGCATTTTCGACAATGTTTATAGTGCCATATTGTGCATATTTGGCATTGTAAACAGTGCTGTTTTTTGCTATACTAATGCAAATGAAACGGGAGGTATTTTTATGATTTCTGAAAAGAAAAAGGCATCCAATGCCAAATGGGACAAAGAAAACATGACAAGCTTGGCCTGCCGCGTAAAAAAGGACTACGCGGAAAAGTTTAAGGCAGCGTGCGCAGAGACCGGAACTACCCCAAATGCCGTATTAAAGCAGGCAGTCGAAGAATTTTTGCAGGCACATACAAAATAGCAGCTCAAACTCAAGCGCTCATGCGGATTTTTCCGTGTGGGCGCTTTTCTTTTTTTGTCCTTCGTTTGACGTTCGTTGTCTCTCCCGGTGTGGCATTCTGGTACGATAAACGCAAAAGGAGGGGCGCTCATGTGGCACAAGTTCAACCCAAACCCGCGCGGAAGCAGCGTCGGAGACTGTGCAGTGCGAGCCGTTGCAGCTGTTACCGGGCAAAGCTGGGAGCAGGCATACATAGGGCTTGCGATGATGGGCTATGCGCTAGGCGATATGCCAAGTGCCAATCGCACATGGGGCGCGTACCTCCAAAAGCGCGGATTCAAGCGCCGTCTTGTCGAGGCAGACTGCTCCACCTGCTACACCGTGGAGGATTTTGCAAGGGAGTGCCCCAGCGGTGTGTATGTACTGGGCTGCTCCGGCCACGTTCTGGCCGTCATCGACGGCAAGTGGTGGGACAGCTGGGACAGTGGCGCAGAGTGCCCGATATATTACTGGTACAAGGAGGACTAAGCAATGCCATACATTCCATACGGATACCAGCCCGGCTATTATGGGCAGGCAATGCCGGATCAGCTTGCACAGCTGCGGCAGAACGCTTACCAACAGCCCATGATGGGGCAAGCGGCACAGCAGACGCAGGGCACGCCATCCATCATTTGGGTGCCGAACGCTCAGGCAGCGGAAGGATATCTTGTGGCGCCAAACAGCGCCGTTGTACTGTGGGACAGCAGCGCGCCGGTGGTTTACCTTAAACAGACCGATGCAAGCGGCAAACCCAGCATGAAAACATACGACCTTATAGAGCGCACTTCTATTCCTCAAGTTCAACCTACTACGCAGGAGCCAGACGGAATTACGGCCTTAAAGTCCGAAGTAGAGCGGTTAAAGTCAGAACTAGGGGAACTTAGAGAAAAACTGCTTTCTTTTGACAAGAGTGAAAAATAAGAAAGCGGGGGATTATTCCCCCGCATAAGACCAAATAAATCCTCTGTAAAACCTTTTCTTGCCATTGCAGCAAGCGGACACATTTGACCTGTCAAATCCCGCCTTTGAAATATCGGACATACAAGCCCAAACCTTTATTGTGTTTCCATCAGCCGAAAGCTGAATGATTTTCCGGGCTTTTCTGTTCCCATTGTAAAAAAGAGCATCAAAATCCACTTCTTTCCCCTGCTTGATCATGTTCTTATAGCGCTGCAAGGCTGTTTTGTAAGGAAAATCAAATTCCCTGCACCAATCCGGCAAAACTTTTATTTCTCCGTTGTGGGTGATAAAAATGCTATTGCGTTTATTTTTTGCCTGTTCGTTCCACGTTGCCCATCTGCAATTTTCAGGGGAGTAACCTTTTTCATTGTCGATTCTGTCAATCGTGAGGTCATCTGAATAACCGGACGCGAACGCCCATTCTGCAAAAGCCTTAAAATCATTTTCCCACTCTGGGCAAAGTTTTATTCCTCGCTCTCCATACCGATCATAAGACTTTGAATTTTTGTTATCACACCTTTTTTTCATTCCAAGCCAGATTTCATAAAGCCTTGTGTTCTTCATTCCGTGGGTGGTTCTAGGCGCTTCATAAGCACGACACCCGCATGAAAGGGATTTACCCTGAACAAGGCGGTTTGTAATGGTGTATGTGTACTTTCCACAATCACACAAGCACTTCCAACGAGTTTTACCGCTTTTTGTTTCAGCTCTTTCAATAACGGTTAAGCGACCAAAACGCTTTCCTGTCAAGTCCATAAATTTAGGCATAAACGCACCTCAAATCCGCTTTATTTCGATAATATTATACAACAAAATAAGCCAAAAGTAAAGGATGGTGTACCTAAAATGTCAAACCCTCTTTTTAACGCACTGGGCGGCGGTATGCCCGCCATGCCAAACCCTATGGGTCAGTTTGGCCAGATGATGCAGCAGTTCCAGCAGTTCCGTGCAAACTTTCAGGGCGACCCGAAAGCAGAGGTGCAAAAGCTGCTGCAATCCGGCAGAATGTCACAAAATCAGCTGAACCAGCTGCAGGCGATGGCGCAGCAGTTTCAGCAGTTCCTCCATTAAGTCGTAACCGTGGCCACGGTTCAAGCATAAAAATCATTCAAAACACACGAAAGGAGTACAAAAATGTCTCTTTCTTCCGATTCTGCGGTTCTGACTATGCCGGTTCAGCCTGCAAATACCTGTTCTAATGGTGGTTTTGGCTGGGGTGACGGCGGCTTGCTCTGGATCATCATCCTGTTCCTGTTCGCCTTCTGCGGCGGCTGGGGCGGCAACTGGGGCGGCAATGGCAACACCGGTGCCGGTGTCGTGGACGGCTACGTCCTGACCTCCGATTTTGCCAACATCGAGCGCAAGATGGATGGTATCAACAACGGCATGTGTGATGGATTCTACCAGCAGGCGCAGCTTGTCAACGGCGTGCAGCAGACCGTGAACAACGGCTTTATGTCCGCAGAGATCAGCCGCGCAAACCAGCAGGCGGCGTTCATGCAGCAGCTGTTTGCCATGCAGATGCAGCAGCAGGAGTGCTGCTGCGAGAACCGCTCTGCCATTCAGGGCGTCAACTACAATTTGGCCACCCAGTCCTGCGAGACCCGGAACACGGTGCAGAACACCACCCGGGACATCATCGACAACCAGAACCAGAACGCCCGCGCCATCCTTGACGCCCTGACCGCACAGCGCATCGAAGCAAAGGACGCAAAGATCGCTGAGCAGGGTCAGCAGCTGTTCTTAGCACAGCTTGCGACATCTCAGGCAGCCCAGAACGAAACGCTCAAGGCCTACATGAGCGGTCAGCTGGCCTACTACAATCCGCGCCCCGTGCCCGCATTCCAGGTTCCTGCACCTTACCAGTACGGTAACTGCGGCACCGGCTGCGGCTGCAACGGTTGCGCCTAACCGAATAACGGCAACTGACTACAATTTGTAGCCTGTTCAGCCCCTGAGCTGATTTTGCAAACCAGAGCGCCGGGGCAGTAGTCCCGGCGTTTTTTTATGAAAGGAGCATTCAAATGACCGTAACAGACTTGAAGCAGCAGTTTGTTGACCATCTGGCCAACATGGACAAAAACAAAATGAGCATGACGGATCTGAGTTTATACAGTTCTATTTTGCATACTTTGATAGACACAGAACGACCGGACTTTTCAGCTTCCTGCATGGAAGTGCTGAAAAACATCTACGCAAGTAAAGCGGGGGTCTGCGCAGAAAAGGAGGACGCGAATAATGGCTGAATTTACCTCTACCACAATCCAGACCGTGGCAGCCGGTCAGAATCTTCCCTTGACTGAAACCGCTGTGAAGGGAACGAACTGCATCGTGCACCGCGAAGGTGCTGGCAATGTGACGCTGCGCGGGCTTACAAACCAGTGCAAGGCCGTATTCAGAGTGAGTTTTGGCGGCAACATCGCCATCCCTACCGGCGGCACTGTGGGTGCTATCTCTGTTGCGCTGGCTGTTGGCGGCGAGACTCTCAACAGCGCAACCGCTATCGTCACCCCGGCGGCAGTGGACCAGTACAGCAACGTCTTTACGGCGGTGTTCGTGGAAGTCCCCCGGGGCTGCTGCGTTACTGTGGCGCTCAAAAACACTAGCACGCAGGCAATCAGCATTGCAAACAGCAATCTGATCGTTGAGCGGGTAGCATAAGAAAGGAGATAAAGTCATGCTGGATAAATTGAATCATCTGAAGGATGAGATGTGCGAAGAGCTCATGGAGCTGACCGACAAAAAGAACCGATCCACTGGCGATGTTGAGATGATCGGCGAGATCGTGGACATCATTCTTGACATCCACCGCATTGAGGATTATTGCGAGGGCGGCGAGTACAGCCGTGCGGGCGAGTGGGAAGCTGACATGCGCGGATCCTTCAGCCGCGACGCCGGAAACGGTTACAACCGGGGCAACAGCTACGCCAACCGTGGTCGGCATTATGTTCGCGGTCACTACTCGCGCGGCGATGCCCGTGAGCGCATGATATCAGACATCGAGGACATGATGCAGGAAGCCACCGGTGCAGAGCGTGACGCCTACAAGCGGGCCGCTGACATCTTGCGCAACGCATAAGAAAGGGGGCGGCAGGCATGGACATTGACGAGATCAACGCCCATATTCACAAGCTGAAATGCGGTTCGACGGACTGGCAGAGCGTGGAGAAGCTTGCTGCCCTCTGCACTGTGCGGGACGAGCTGGAAGAAGCACACGCACCTGAAACGCAGGCATTGCCGCCAGCGACTTATGCGGCGGCGTACTCCACAGCAGCGGACCCACAAAGCGACTTTGTGGCGGCTGCCAGCTCTGTTCCTTTCGGCGGTCTGATGCAGGTGCTCGACAGACACATGAACGCAATAAAGCTGGTGTACCCGAAAGAGTATGAGCTAGTAATGCGGAAGATTGTCTCTTTGTCTGAGTGACGATGCCCAATAGGCTGAAGGCACAGGGAAAGTAAGTCGCCCAGCCAAAAACAGCCATACATAGCAGCAGCCCCGGGGAGCCTGACAGTTCCTCGGGGCTGTTTTTGCGTTTATAAAGCTGTTTTTCAGCGGTGTGTTACCAAAAATGTTACCACGATAAAAAAAGGACGTCAATTCTCAACGAAATGACGTCCTTTTTACATGGAGCGGGTAATGGGAATCGAACAATTAAAAATGATTGATTGTCGTCAAAAATGAATCTGAGATGCATGAAAGAACGTAGAAACAATGCGGCTTTGTTGGGTTATGTCCGATTTGTTTTTTGACATTTAGAAAAAAGAGTGTTACCAAATGTGTTACCAGAATCACCCTTGAGCCTTCCTGAATGCAGCGGTGGTCGCGGCTGCCAAATCTTCGCGCTGGCCCTGCAGCTCGTGCCGGTAGGTTCCTGCAGTGTCCATGTTTTTGCTGTGACCAACCAGCATTTTTAGCTGGCTGTCAGTCAGCACACCGGATTCAATGCTGACAAAGGTGTGACGCAGTTCATACAGCGTTACCATTGGATCGATGTTGTTAGATTTCTGGTACTTTTCCCAGCGCTTCACAAGAGACCGCTGGCATGGGATCTGGAACAAGGGTGTGTTGTAGTTCAACTGTACGCCTGTTGCTTTCAGGTGTGCCACCTGAGCTTCATACGCTTCTCGTGCTTCCTTACCCATGTCAAAAGAGCGCACTGCATTCTGGTTTTTGCCGGTGGTCACTTCGCCCTGCACATTGATGCTGCGGCGCAAATTGACCGTGTTCCCCTTTATGTCACCATACCACAGGCCGACCAACTCACCGGGTCGCACGCCGGTTGATACAGCAAAACGGTAGGCATAGATATAATCATCAAAAATTCTTTTATCGTACCACAAGCGGGTGTCAACGTCAAAAAGTGTTTTCAGCGCGTTGGGCTGCAAAATGGTCTTTTCTACAAACCTTGCGTTCTTAGGAATGGATAGCTCCGGGAACAGGGTGGTGTACCGATTTTTTCTGCACCACTTGACAAAGCTGGTTTCGGTTGACCGAATCGTCATAAGGGTTTTGCGGCTCAGAGGTTTATCACTCGTGCGCTTTCCCCCTTTTTTGAGACAGCGCTTTTTGAAAGACATATCAATTGCCTTTTGCAGATCGCCCTCGGTCAGCTCGTCAATGCGAATGTTCCCACACACCGGGAGGATGTAGTATTCGCCGTATTTGTCGCACTGGGTCACATAGGATGTGCCGCAGGTGAGCTTCAGCTCTTCTACCCACTCTGAATAGAGTGCAGCCACCTTCTTCCTGCCGTCCCGAATGCTATCATCAAGCCATGCATCCGCTTTTGCGTTTGCTTCCCGTTGTCCTGTCCGGCCCGGTGTGCTGCTGTAAAACCGTTTGCGGGTGCCGTTCTTCTGAACCGCGATGCACCAGCGCTTTTCCTTTTTCACCCAAAATGCCGTGTTGACCCGTTTTTTCATAAAATCCACCTCCATACACAAGAGTACACTGTTCCGCTGCCCTTTGGGCGGCGGCGCTTTTTTCTTTGCGCGGGCGGTGCGGTATCCGGCAAGCGCTTGCCGCACCATGGGCAGAATGCAGCGCCGCCCGGGATCTCTCGTTTGCATCTGATGCACTGCATAACCTTACTCCTTTCGTCGCCCTATATAGCCAAGAGCGCCGTTTTCAGCGGCAGCGCGCCCGGCTTTGTAATGTATCTTCAGATCGTCAATGGGCGGTTGAGGGTCGTCCGGGCATGGGTCAAGGCCCGCGATCTGTGCATAGGTATACTGGTCTATGATGGTGCCGCACACGCTGGCCCTGTTGTTGAGCGGGCAGTGCAGGTTTGCAGCTATCTCCGATATGACAGCAGGCGGGCTGCTGCCATGCTGCCCCTTCAGCACAAAGAGGAGCAACCGTTTCGTTAGAGGCGGAAGCGCCTGCACAATAGCAAGCAGCTCCCTATCTATCTCGTCGTCCTGTTTTTGCTGATCCGGCACCGCATACAAGTCCGGGTGCAACACCTCCATAAAGACCGCGATGGGCGACACCCCGCAGGCTGTACACCAATCCATGATCTCGTCACTGTCCGGGCTGGTGCATCCTTTTTCCCAGCTCTGCACGGTGCGCTCTCCCTTCTCAATGCGCCTTGCGATCTCCACTTGGCTCAAGCCCGCAGACACCCGTGCTTTTGCAAGTGCTTTCCCGATTTGGCTCGCCGTAAAATAACTCATATACACCCTTCCCCCCTCAAATATAATGCGTGATAAAAACAAAAAATGGCGCAGAAAAAATCCGCGCCATTCGACAAATTTTATCCGTATTTCATTTTCCTCTGGCGCATGGTAAAATTTGGTACATAAGTTGACACAATTACCAAAAATCAGGAGGAAAACAAAATGAAAAACGGTCAAACAAGCAACAAAGACCCGGAAATGACCATCATTGACGGAATGCCCGCCAGTGTGCTTACCGGCACAGCCAAAACCCCGCAACCTTGGGAGGATTGAGCCATGACCAACAACAAGACCGCCTGTTTCTGCAACCACATCCGCGCCGCGCTTGCCTGTTACGTTGATATGACCCCGGAGCAGCAAGCCCTTGCCGCCATGTACGCCAACCGCAAGATCACCGGCCTGCACACCCTGCGCGCCGCAGCGGTAAGCCCCGGCGGGGAGTGCGCCGCCCAGTTGTTGCAAAAAATGCAGCAGCTGGACACCGGCAACCATTAACAACGCGCATATTTTGCGCGAAGTCAGCGTAAACCGCGCGTTTTTTGCTTAAAAGTGCGCGTAAATCGCGCGATTCAGCGCAAATGTCAAATTTTCGGCGTATTTTTTCGACATTAAAATCGATTGACGGTTACACCAAACTGTTGTAAAATGCAGTTGTAAACAAGTTTACACATCAATATCCCACAGCAGTGGCACCATACTCCGCCTGACTTTGGCTAAATCCCTCAAACTCCAGCTGTTCAATCAGACCGGAGCGAGAGAAAGACATGGAATCGATATAATTTTTTGCTTTTATCGCAGCCTGTTCGTCCCAGTCGGCACCACAATGATCTACGGCATAAGTAGCATCTTCCGTGGAATATCCTTCATACTCAAGCTGGTTTTCAAGGCTGCTATAAGAGAATCCCATACCAGCACTCAGGTAGGTTTGGGCAGACCGCAAAGCGTTTCTCTGCCCCATTGTAAGGCCATCATCGGCAGAAATTGACGATTTTATGGACGTGCTGCTCTTTGTTCCGGGCGTTGAACTTGTCGTGCTGGAAGAAGGGGTCATCATAAGAACAAACACAATCAGCGCAACACTAACAGCGACCGCGCATCCGCATCCGTGACCCTTTTTCTTCTTTTCAGGCTTTTCGTCTGATTCGATAGCCGCTGTCACGGAACCCGAAGCAACAGGTGCTCCACATTCAGGGCAAAATTTCACGTTCTCAATTTCAGCTCCGCATTTTGGACATTTCATAAAACGCACCTCACATAAACAAAAATAGGCAGCCAAACAGCTGCCGGAAACCTTAAATTATCAATGATCTAGCCAAAGGGGGAAAATAAAGTGCAAGATACTAGCACAATGTTTGCAAAGTGTGATATAATGGAAAAAGAAAAGTGCCGTCTCAAGACTTTGTTTTCTTCCATGACGGACGATGAAAAAAAGGATGTGCTTCTTCATGCAGAAAAACTGCTCAAGAGCAGAAAGGAGTAAACACATGGATATCGGAAAAGCCATTTTGTACGCAAGCACACCGTTTGTCTATGCCCAGATGTTTTTTCGGGGGAAATGGAGACCTAATGTTCACCCGTACCGAACGATCAAGGAAAAAGAGGACGAAGTCAGAAGATACAAAACTGCGATTGCTTCCGTTCTGGCCATGGAAAACTCCGGCTTGCCATCCATCAAAAACACGGAATGTTACAAGTGCAGGCACCTTTGCCAGATTTGGACGCATCAGAACTACGCTTTTAATATCGGCTGTGCCAAAGACCTGACCGAAGAAGAAATCTTTGAAAGGGCCAGACGCGTTGCCGACATCCTCAAAATTTCAGACCTGAGACAGAGCCCAACAAATCCGACGCAGATCGAAGCAGTTGATCCGCCTGATCTCTTCGCAGTTCTTGAAGATAGGATTCTCCGCCTAGCGAAAGAGAATACGTGCAGCCAGACGTTGTTGAACCAAAAAGACCATCGCACGAAGTGTATATGGGATGCTCCTCAATCAAACCGCGATGCTTCAGGTTCTCAATGTACCGGTTCTGTCCGTTTGGGCTGAAGTCCTCTTTTGAAATAAGGCAGACCTCGTGTTGGTTCATTTTCCCGTTGTGCTTCTCCATATATAATATGAGCGCAAGGCTCGTTTTGTCCAAAAACTCAGCCATTGGGGTTTTCCTTCCTCTTTGCAACCTTAAATTCCATATACTCCAGCAGATCTGCACGGTCTGCATCGGTCATCTGACTTAGAAGCGCATCAAATCTTGCATCCAGCCCACTCCCTTCACCGGGAGCGGGCTTTTCTTTTTGCTCTGGTTCGCCCTTCAACTCTTCTTTAGGCACTCCAAAAAAAGTTGCGACTTTCAAAATGGTTGCATCTGTTATACCGCCGCCATTTTTCCAGCGATTTACAGTTGTCTTTGACAGTCCCATTTCAAGCGCTGCGCCTGACGGCGTTTTTTTGTTCTTGTCGCAAAGCATTAAATACTTTTCGTAAAAAGACATAAAAAGTCACCGCCAAACTTGTGCACAGTCACGAAGTAACTAAAGTTCACACGAAATCGTTGACAGTAAACAAAGTAACTGCTATAATAGCCTTGTTAGTTAAAAAGGTTCACAAAGTACACAGCCCCGCAACCGGGATACTGTGCACGGAATCTGTACTTTGTTCTGCAAATACATAGTATCACATTCTGTTAACTTTTTCAACTACTTTTGACACGGCGATAAGAAAAAATCTGCCTGCGGTTGTTTCACAGACAGACTTTTCACCGATTTGTCACCAGAACGCACTTGCACCTTTGCGGTAATGCAAACTTGCGTGTTTGCACATCTTTCACGCCATCCGTGGCGCAAAAGTAACGCAACGGCTGCAAAAACAACTTGCAGGGCTATGGGCACGCCGCTTCCTTTGGCGGGTCGGCACCGCCTTGTAAGCCCTAGCGCTTCACGCACTTGCTTGTGTCTGGAACTGGCTGGCTCAAAAGTTGGGTCAATGAAATCACCGCCCTTTTGAATCAGTTTAACTAGGAGCCGTAAAACAGTATAGCAAATTGGTGCGCCGTTGTCAATTTATTATCACATAACAGGGAGGTGAAAGAGTGCCTGAACCGTGGACTGGTCGATTGATCGGCAGAATGCACAACAACGAAGTCACGCTGGAACAGCTTGCAGAACGTCTGGGATGGACAAAGAGCTATTGCTCCCTGATCCTGAACAGCAAGCGCAAGCCGCGCGGCATCCGCGAGAAGATGGAAGCCGCTGTCAGCGAACTGATTAAGGAAAAGGAGGACAAAACGGCGTGAGCAACGACAAAAAGCCCAGTTGGAAAGCCGCTCTTTCCAACTGGGTGCCCAGTGAACTTGTTGTTATTCTTTTGGGAATGACATCCACTTGCCTAAGCGGAATTGCAATGGGCATCAGCATTGCAATTATCGTCATGAAGCTTAGAGGATAAACGCAAGGAGGCGAGCAACCATGAAGAATCACGAAATTCAGTTCATCGCTCTTTGCATTCAGATTTTGGCTTTGGTGGTCATTTTACTAAAGAAATAATCATGGATGCGATGGCAACACCGATTGCAAGGAGATCATAAAGCCGGTCAATTTGCTTTTCTTTTGCTTGCTCACGGTCTTTGATTTCCTGCTTTTGCTGGCTTTCTTCAAACTGCTGGCGCAGCTGCTTCAAATCTTCCGCATACCGCCGCTGTACCTCATACAGTGTAGGCTGCTGCGAGACCTGCGGACTGGAATAATTCACTTTGCTGGCGTTCAGAATGCGCTCTATTTCATCTGTACGTTGGTTCATGGATCCCCGCTGATTCATTTTTTCACCCCCTCCCGCTCAAGTATAGCACAGGAGGGGCAGAGTACAAGGAGGACAAAACAAGACTATGGCAGACATCATCTTATCCACCCAGAACGGCGAGCCGGTAGCATCCAGCCGCCAGATTGCCGAGAGTTTCGGCAAGGAGCACAAAGACGTGCTTCGCGCAATCGAGAATATCAAAGCGCAAAATTGCGCTCTGACCTCTATGTTCTTTGAAACCACCTACACTGCCGGGACAGGCAAGGCTTACCCCATGTACCTGATGAACCGTGACGGATTTACACTGCTGGCGATGGGCTTTACCGGCAAGGCCGCTCTGGAATGGAAGTTGAAGTACATCCAGGCGTTCAACGCCATGGAAAAGAAGCTGGCGCAGCGCCCGCAGCTTTCCCGGGCTGAACTGATGGCACAGGCGCTGATTGCCGCCCACGATGAACTGGAGCACAAAGACCGGCAGATCGCGGAACTTACGCCCAAGGGCATCTTTGCAGACGCGGTAAACGCCAGCAAGAAGAGCATCCTTGTGGGCGAGCTTGCAAAGCTGCTGTGCCAGAACAGCGTGCAGATCGGGCAGAACCGGCTGTTTGTCTGGATGCGTGAGCACGGATACCTCATCAAGGACCCCAAGCGCAGCGACTACAATATGCCCACGCAGCGCGCCGTGGAGCAGGGCCTGTTTGAGATCAAGGAGACTACCGTGGTGCACTCCGATGGGCACACCAGCATCAACAAGACCCCCAAGGTGACCGGCAAGGGTCAGATCTACTTCGTAAACCTGTTTTTGAAAGACAAAGCCAAGCAGTTGGACGCATAAAAAAAGGAGACCGCCTGATGAATGGGCGCAATAAGTACTGGCGGGAAGCCCGCTGGGACAAGAACCAGCCTGCACGGCTGGCACACATCAAAGAAAAGAGGTCGAATCATGATGAAGGTCGTACAGGGCACCTTCCGGCAGATTCCGTACTGGAAACTTCGGGGCCGGTTCCACAGCTGCGGCTACCGCGATCAGGAAGTCGCTAAGTATATCGGCATTGGCCGGGACACCATGAGCGGCAGGATGCAGGGGCACAATCCGTGGACAAGCGCAGAGATCACAGCAATGTGTGAACTGCTGGACATCCGACAGGATGAGATCGGGGAACTGTTTTTCCCCTCACTTGAGAAAGGAGAATACGCATGAAGATCAAATCCACTACTTACTACTGGCTGGCTGTCATTTTGGGCGGCGTTGGAATGGGCGCAGCTATGGGTGCAGAGGGCACCGCACAGACCACCGGATACATCTCCGGCACGCTGTTTTCGGTGTCGCTGGTGCTGATTTTGGCCGCTGTTTTGCTGGCTCGTCTTGGCTTTGCCGCAGAGGACAGGGAGAAAGCCGCAAAGCGGCGCAAGTACGGCAAGATCAACCGCACCCACGCCCGCAACCAGGAGTACCCGGAGAATCAGGAGCGTGGGGCATGATGACGGCTAAAGAGTACGTTTAGGGCAAAGTAAAGTCCTACACGCGGCTTGCCGAACGTTGCAGGCGAGAAGCCGAAGCCTCAGATGACATTGTTGTCCGGGCTGGATACTCCGCACGGGCAAACGTCTGGGAGATGTGCGCCGAAGAAATGGACAACGTGCGGGAGATGCTGCAAGAGGAATCTGGGGAGATCACGTATGCCTGACACTGTCCACCATGTCATGTGGTACACCGTGTACGATGCAAAAAACGGAAATCTGCTTGCATCCGGCACATCTGATATGTGCGCCCGGCGGCTTGGCTATAAAAGTGCAAACAGTTTTGCATCCTCGGTTTATCATTGCCGCAAGAAAAAGAGAAAGCCGCATAAGTATTCTTTTTTTCAAGAAGTCATAAAGCGCGATGAGGTGGACAGTCTGCCGCCGATACGCCGCAAAAAAAGAAGAGCCTGCCCGTGCGCCAACACGGACAAGCCAAAAGGGTGATGAGTCTAGCCGCCCATCACCACAAAAATACCACAACGTGCGGCAAACCGCAAGGAGGTAAAACGTGAAAGTTTTAATTTTTATCGTTCTGTGCGCAAACCTTGGGTACATCGCCCTTGGTTGGCGGCACAACAACAGGAGGTGAGCACATGGCACTTTTAAAGGTCTATGATGTGACCAAAAAGCAGCCGGATGACCTTGTTTCATCGCAGAATATCGCAGACGTTTCGGACGCGATCATCATTACAGACGAACTTGTAAAGCGAGAGCCCGCCTATCTGTACAAGGTATTTGATTCCTGCATGAATGTTGTTTATATGAGGTGAATTTTTATGCAAAGTGATTCACAAAAGCGCCTTGCAAGGCGTGCCAGCATCAAGGAACTTTCCAACAAGGCCGAGGGCATCTATTACTACATCAAGCCGCAAAATATGCTGTTCAGGCTTATCAGTGCGGGCAATGAACTTGCCAGCTCAATCAACGGCGCAGTGGCGTATTTCACGCATTTTGCACAGAACGGCAGTATGGATGACACCGCGAGCCGCGAGGTCATAGACCGCATCTATCGCAAGGTGGGCAGCATGATGTGCGATATCGACATCATCCACGCGGCCGGCGGTGCAGAAATCATGCCCGAACCGTATGAAAGCATAGATTTTTGTTACATGATTGAGTTCCGCACCCTTCTGCGGGAAGCAGTCATCAATGGTCTGCCGGATGATTACAAAGGCGTGCAGCAAAACCCGACACAGATCAACCTCATAAAGCCGAGCGTTGCGTACCATGTCGCAATCCCAGACGAGTATGACGACCCATTTTTTGACCAGTTTGTCCGAAAAGAAGAGCAGCGAGACCGGAAAATCGTATTCCGGTGCACAAAGTCAGAGCTTGACGCCATCAAGCGTTATGCACATATCATCGATGTAAAATACACTGAGGAGGAGATCCATCATGCCTGATACCAAAATCGAAAAGACCCCTGTTGAGCAGCTTCAGAAGCCCGCAACGCAAACCGAACCCCTTACTCCTGTCAATCCCCATACCGCGCCCGCACAGCGTGCCCTCTCTTACGCTGAGAGGGTGCAGGGATTGACCGCAGACGAACGGATCTGGCAGCTGGCAAAGTCCAAGGCTGTTGCGCTGTCCAACCTGCCGGACGGCTGGCTTCCCAAGACCTACGCGGGCAACATTGGTGCTTGCGCCATCGCCTGCGATATGGCACAGCGCATGGGCACCACAGAGTTGTTTGTGATGCAGAACCTCTATGTTGTCTACGGTCAGCCCACTTGGAGCGGCAAAAGCTGCAAGGCACTTATCGACAACAGCGGCCAGTTTGCAGGGCGCTCCCGCTATCGCATGGAAGGTCAGGAAGGCACGGACACATGGGGCTGCCGCCTGATTGCCGTGGACAAGCTGACCGGCGAAAAGGTGGAAGGACCGAAGGTCACGGTGCAGATGGCAAAGGATGCAGGCTGGTGGAACAAAAACGGCAGCTACTGGCCGAAGATGACCGAGATGATGCTCAAGTACCGCGCCGCCGCTTATTTTGCCCGCGCTGAGTGCCCGGAAGTGCTGATGGGCGCAAACATCGACTACGAGGCCGGTGCTGGAGACAGCGCAGAGGAGGAGCCGAATCATGCTTAACGTTGTAGCAATCATGGGTCGCCTTGTGGCAGACCCGGAACTCCGCACCACCACGCAGGGCACCAACGTGTGCACCTTCCGCATTGCTTGCGAGCGCAGCTATACACCGAAGGGTCAGGAGCGGCAGGCAGATTTTATTGATATCGTGGCATGGCGGCAGCAGGCTGATTTTGTGTCTAAGTACTTCCAGAAGGGCAGCATGATCGCCGTTGAGGGCAGGTTGCAGACCCGGCAGTACCAGGACAAGTGGGGCAGCAAGCGCACCGCTGTGGAGGTCGTGGCAAACAATATCAGCTTTGCAGGCGCAAAGGCGGCAGACAAGCCCGCTGCACGAGGTTTCGATCAGCAGACGCAAAACTACACCCACGAAGCAAAATCCGCACATAGCGCCCCGCAGCCCGACTACACGCAGGGCAGCATGGACGATTTCGCCGTGATAAACGACACCGACGACCTGCCGTTCTAAAGGAGGAGATAAAAAATGAGCGTAAAAGGATATAAAGTTTTTAATTCTGACTGGACGTGTCGCGGCAAACAGTATTCTTGCCCGGGAACCTTTGAAGAATTTGTAAGTCCGTCTGTCTGCAATGTGGGTATGCACTTCTGTAAGAATGCCGCCGACTGTTTCCGTTACTATGATTTTGACCCGAACAACCACGTTGCCGAAGTGATCGCCCACGGCACGGTTGCAGAGGACGAGAATAAGTGTGCAACAAACAAGTTGGAAATCGTGCGGGAAATCCCTTGGGCTGAAGTCCTTGAGATCGTGAATACGGGAAAGGCTTGCACTGGACGTTGTAACAGCGGCGACTGTAACAGCGGCAACTGGAACAGCGGCAACAGGAACAGCGGCAACAGGAACAGCGGCTACAGGAACAGCGGCGACTGGAACAGCGGCAACAGGAACAGCGGCAACTGTAACAGCGGCAACAGGAACAGCGGCTACAGGAACAGC
>OLGY01000264.1_pt1 | contig 42052 bp, 36 predicted proteins | sample 1605951 | NCBI WGS metagenome assembly OLGY01 (sample SAMN03283280) | human gut metagenome | biome: human-associated habitat; material: feces | host: Homo sapiens | place: Peru | collected 2012
TAAACTTTTTTTGTTTTTGGGAGGATAATTTAGCGTTAGCTAAATTTCAATGCCCGACCGACACTCAGCTAAACCATAATTTAAAATAATAGACTTATAATAAAAGCAGTTGTAATCTTATTTGGATTGCAACTGCTTTTCTGTTATTTAAATTATAAAAAATGAAAAATAGCCGTAAAGAAGTGAGATTGCCATACCTGCTATGACATCGCTTATAAAATGCACCCCGGCAAGGACTCTTGAAATCATAATCAAAGTGCTGATTATAAGATAAGCAATTCCGAGCGGAATACTTACATACATAAATGCCATTGCTATTATAAAGGCACAGGCAGTGTGACGGCTCGGCATACTTTCGCCTTTCTTGTTTTTACCGAATACAGATGTAGTAGCAAATTTTTCGTACGGTCGAGGTCTGTTAAATATTTTTCTGAAAAAAGTAACTATTGCAAATACTGTAAGCGGTGACAGCGTAATTCTTGCAAAAATTTTAATATCGGAAAAAAACATAAAAACAATAAGAATGCCATACGATACAAACATTATAAGCGGGAGAAAGTTATAGCATAATTTTAATACGGTATTGCAAGGCTTATTTCTTTTAAAGAAACCGACAATGCTTTTATATGTTTCCGTACTTATAACAATCACCCCGTTTGAATATTCTTACGCTATTTTAACACAAGATTTAAACTATTTCAACATTATATTTTTCAAACCAATAATCAAGTTCAATAATATACGCAAGTATTTGCGGTGCTTGCATAAGCTGACCGTACCAAGGTGTTGTTATACTGTCGGGATTTTCGATTATATTCATTATACCTTCTTTGCTTAGCATTTCGGTAAGTGGATTTTTCTTTTGCAGAATATTTATAACTCGCTCTTTACAGATGTCAAAATATATCGGGTTGTGGGTTTTAGGGTAAGGACTTTTCTTTCGCCAACAAATTTCTTCGGGCAAAATATCCTCAAAGGCTTTTCGCACAATTCCTTTTTCACGGTTATTATATGCTTTGATTTTCCAAGGCATATTGTATGCATATTCCGCAAGTCTGTAGTCGCAGAACGGCACACGCACCTCAAGTCCGTTATACATAGAGCAACGGTCTTTTCGTTCAAGCAAACATTGCATAAACCAGTAAAAATTAAGATAAAACATCTCTCTCATTCGTGCGTCTGTTTTTGAATCTGTTTTCAGTTTTGGGGCAAGGTTAATTGTATCAAGATATTTTTGCCGCACATATTCTGCACCCTTTGGCAAAACTCCGTCTTTCAGTATTCCCGAGCGCACATCCTGTGACTTTGACCATGGAAAATTATCTTCAAATAAAATTTCTTTGTTGTGGTACCACGGATAACCGCCGAAAAGTTCATCCGCACATTCACCCGACAACGCAACGGTATAATCTTTTTTGATTTCGCCGCAGAACAAAAGTAACGAGGAGTCAACATCTACATAACCGGGCAAATCTCTTGCTATTACACTGTCATAAAGTGCGTCGGCAACCGCCTTGTTATCAAGTATAATTTCCCTGTGCCGACTGTCAGCATTGCGTGACATAAGTGAAATATATTCAAAATCGGCATTTGGCTGAAACAGACTTTTCTTAAAATATTTTTCATTGTCACGATATTCAACCGAATAAGTGTTGATTTTGCCGAGCTTATTTTCCTTATAATATTGCGAGGCGGTTTTTACAATTATACTGCTGTCAAGTCCGCCCGACAGGAAAAAGCAGAGCGGCATATCGCTGACAAGCTGACGGTTTATAGCGTCGGTAAGCAAAAAGCGTGTTTTTTCAACAGTTTCTTCAACGCTGTCCGTGTGTTCTTTCGCCTGAATTGTAAAGTAACTTTTTTTAGTCAGTTTTTGATTTTTATAAAGTGCAGATTCACCCGGTTTTAATTCTTTAATTCCCTTAAAAATGCCGCATGACGGAGTACGGGCAGGACCTAAGAAGAAAATTTCATATAGACCTGTTTCGTCAATCTGCGGTTTTACAATCTTACTTGCAAGCAGAGCCTTTATTTCTGACGCAAACAAAATTCCTCCGTCGTATTCATAATAAAACAACGGTTTTACTCCGATTTTATCTCGGCAAAGGAAAATACTGTTTTCGCTTACATCATATATCGCAAAAGCAAAAATGCCGTTGAGCATATCGGCGCATTTCTCTTTGTATTTCATATATGATTTAAGCACAACTTCGGTATCACTGTGCCCTCTGAAATGATAGCCGCTTGCTTTTAAATCTTCTCTTAATTCATCGGTGTTGTAAAGCTCTCCGTTATAGACGATTATATATGTTTTTCCTCTGTGTCGTGCCGCCATAGGCTGTTTGCCGTTTTCTTTGTCAATAACAATAAGCCGTCTGTGTAGCAGAGCACAACCTTTATTAATGTAAAGCCCGTTTTCGTCAGGACCTCTCTTGCTAAGAGTTTGTGACATTTTATATAGAACAGGAATCTGTTTACTCATATCAATTTCGTTGTCAAACCAACCTGCAATACCACACATAAGTAACCTCCGTTAATTGTTTCTGTAATTTTTAAGTAAAAATAAAAAGCAAATCATCAGCGCCGTAAGTGCAATTCCCGAAAATGCCGTGCCTCCGTAAACGGAACTGCCTGAAACCGTACCTACGGAAAATACGCTTTTGGTATCGTAAAATATCAGCATACCGATATAAGTGAAAAGTGCGGTTAATATTCCTTGAATAATTCTGTAACAGAAAAATATCATTTTATTAATCTTAAGATTGCCAAGCACTGAAAAAATTTGAAAGTGTACGCATATTCCGCCAAATCCCGCCACAAATGCAACTGCCCATACAGGTAATTCGGAAGAAGCCGTTTTAACACCCGTACACACTTCAAATATTGACAGCACGGCGGTTTTTACAAATCCGTCATCAAGCACTGTCGAAAGAATACCTGCGACGGCGGAAAAAGCTATAACAAACGAGCATATTGAAAACATACCTTTTGATGCATCGTACACCGCTTCCACAAGAGATTTTGTAAGGCTTAGCCTGATTTTATTGCTTCCTTTGGCAGTTACGAAAATTTTCCCTCTGTTTATTATTCTATTCGCAATGCCTGTAATGAGTACCGACAAAATTTGTGAGCAGAGCATTATTATGCCGATTTTTTTATCGTTGTAAATTGACATTCCTATAAAGCTTACTAAAAAACCCGGACCCGCACACACCATAAACATACTTGCTCTTTTACATTCTTCTGTTCCCGCATTTCCGTTTTTGTAAAGTTCGTTACAGCTTTTTGCACCGATAGGATAACCTCCCGTAACCGAAAGCAGTAATATGGGTGCAAAGCATGGACTTAGTCCGAATACCGATTTCATAATTTTGCCGAAAGGTTTGCCTAAAAAATCGGAAATACCGCTTTTTACCGTAAACGATGACACTGCCATAAACGGAAACAGAGAGGGGATAAGTACATTTATGCACATTTCAATTCCAGAAAACGCTCCGTCTGCACATTCTTTTGAAAAAATTAAAAGCATTATGCATACAATAACTATTGCAAGCGAAAGCAGTGCGGCTGTAAATTTGTGAAAATTTGCCTTAATAAACATAGCAATCACCATTAATATATATGTAACACTCTGCATAAAAATAATAATAAAGCTATGAAACGGGAGAGATATATTTTGCAGAGAAAAAACGATAAGCCGAAAAACGAATCGGCAAGTTCGCTTACGCTTGATTTAAATTCAGGTCTGCCGACACTGGATATGCTTGGCAACAGGCGAATAACAATTGAGGGTTCGACAGGCGTGTTGAGGTATGAAAGCGAAAATATAAAGATTAACACAAACAAAATGGTTGTTTCCGTATGTGGCAGAGGACTTACGGTAAAGTGCATTTCTGCAGTTGATGTTGTAATTGAGGGATTTATAACGGGAATTGATTTTATTACATAAAGCGGGGCGTTAATATGCTGTTAAAGGTTATAAGATGGAGCAAGGGCTATGTCGATTTTTCTGCAAGCGGAAAATTTCCCGAACGATTTATTAATCTTACCACCCGTAACGGAATTAATGTATGGAATTTAAAGCCCACAGAAAAAGGCTTGACCGCTACAATGCAGGTGTATGATTACAAAAATATACGCAGTATAGCTTATAAATCAAAACTGAAAATGCGTGTGACAGGCAGACACGGACTTCCTTTTTATGCACAACGCTATAGGCAGAGAGTGGGACTTTTGATTGGAGCAATAATCGGAATTGTTTTGATTGCGGTCTTGTCAAAATTTATATGGTATATTGACGCACCGCCTACAAAGAGTTTGAGTACCTCACAAATTCTTTCCGCTCTTGAGGAGGATAATGTAAAAGTAGGTTCGTATATAAATTCTATAGATACCGAAAATACCGAGCGCAGACTGATTTTGAAAAACGAGCAGATTGGCTGGATAAGTCTTAATATTACTGGCAGTACGATGAGCGTTAATATCGAAGAAAAAGCTCCGAAACCCGATACTCCGGACTTTAAAACTCCTTGTAACATAAAAGCAAATAATGACGGAGTAATAACAAGTATAAAGACATCAAGAGGGGAAACAAAGGTAATGAAAGGCAGCGGAGTTGTAAAAGGAGATCTGCTTGTAAGCGGTATAGTGGAAACAAAGCAGGAAACAATAGAATATGTGCACGCAAGTGCCGAGATAATGGCAGATGTAATATATAAAAAAGAATATACATTGCCCAAAAGCTATGATTATTATTCGATAACCGATAACCGAACCGACAGATATATGTGCGGCTTTTTAAATTTTAAATTTCCTTGTTCAATAAGTTTTTTGTCTTATGATGACAGTGTGTTCGTAAAAAATAAAGAGAAATTGTGTTTTAACAATACAAATATACCGATAGAGTTTACGACGCAGAGTGAAATTGAAATTAGTAAAAGCAGTGTAAATATGGATAAAGCCGTTCTTGATAAAAAATTACTTGCACATTCAATGCTTTATGAAGTGTTTGAAAAGCAAGATAGTACGCTTGTAAGCAGGAAAATCAATATAAAAAAGAGCAATAATAATTTTGATGCTGAAATCAGCTATATTTTTAACGAAAATATAGCACAAACATCAGAATTAAGTGTGACAGATTAAAATATATGTGGTATAATTAAACTTATCAGATTATTATAGGGTGATATTATGCGGATTTTATGTATAGGTGATGTCGTAGGCAGTATAGGCTGTCGCTTTTTGCGTGATAAGTTGCCGACTTTGAAGAAAGTAAAAGGAATAGACTTTGTGCTTTGCAACGGAGAAAACTCGGCAGACGGCAACGGAATTACACCGTCATCTGCAAATTATCTTCTCGACAGCGGTGTAAATGTTATTACTCTCGGCAACCATTCTTTCAGGCGTAAAGAGGCTTATGACTTTATTGACGAAAATCCGTTTATAGTTCGTCCCGCAAATTTTCCTGACGGAACTACTCCGGGTATGGGAATTGTAAATGTTGATACAGGCAGAAAGATAATTACCGTAATCAATATTATGGGCAATACCTTTATGGACAACAACCTTGATTGTGCGTTTGATTGTGCCGAAAATATGCTTAAGAAAGCGGAGAGCAATATTATTATAGTTGACTTTCATGCTGAGGCTACGGGCGAAAAAAGAGCTATGGGATATTTCCTTGACGGTAAGGTATCTGCAATGTTTGGTACACATACTCATGTGCAGACTTCTGACGCACAGGTTTTGCCTAACGGCAGCGGATATATAACCGATGTAGGTATGACAGGAACAATTCATTCGGTTTTAGGTGTAAAAAGCGAAATAATTATCAATAAATTCAAAACCAAGCTGCCTGCAAGATTTGACCTTGCAGACGGTGAATGTAAAATGGAATGTGTGCTTTTCGATATTGATGACAAAACAGGCAAAACATTGACCGCAGAGTCATTCAGAATTGAATAAGGTAACCAAAATTTTAAATTTGTTATATTTTTGCGAATTTTACTTGCAAAATTTCGTTCTAAAATATATAATAACTATGTCTATGAATTTAATTGTATGATAAAGGATGTGTTCGCAATGTTTAACGGCGAAATCTTAAAGAATGCGATAATTTCTGGTGCAAACAATATAAGCTCACAGAAAAATCAGATTAATGATCTTAATATTTTCCCTGTTCCCGACGGTGATACAGGTACAAATATGTCTATGACTATAATGGCTGCCGCAAAAGCTCTTGCCGATTATGACGGTGACGATGCGGGCGAGGTAGCACAGATTACAGCTTCCGCTATGTTAAGAGGAGCAAGAGGTAACTCGGGTGTTATTACATCTCTTATTTTCCGTGGCTTTGCACAGGGACTTAAGGGTATGAAAGAAGTAAACGGCAAAAGCCTTGCCGCAGCTCTCGGTATCGGTGTTGACGCAGCGTATAAGGCTGTAATGAAACCTACAGAGGGCACAATCCTTACAGTAGCCCGTATGGCTTATGAAGAGGGTGTTGAGGCTTCAAGAATAAACTCCGACAGCCTTTATGTATGGCAGTGCATTTGCAATAAGGCAAACGAGGCACTTGCAATTACTCCGGAACTCTTACCTGTTCTTAAAAAGGCAGGAGTTGTTGACGCAGGCGGTAAGGGTCTTTGTGTAATCTTTGAGGGTATGCTTTCCTACCTTAAGGACGGTGTAATGATTGAGTACACCGAGGCAAAAAAAGAGGCTACTGTTGATAATTTTGAAAGTGCGGCTGCTGAATTTGACGATGATATTCAGTTTACTTACTGCACAGAGTTTATTATAGGCAGAAATATAGAGGACGCTCCCGACCCGGACGAGCTTAGATCTTATCTTCAGACTATCGGCGACTGCGTTGTAGTAGTTAATGACGAAGAGATTATTAAAGTTCATGTTCATACCGAACAGCCGGGTAAGGCTCTTACAAAAGCTCTTTTGTTCGGTCAGCTTTTGACAGTAAAAGTTGAAAATATGAAAGAACAGCATAAAAATGTCAAGGCTGTCGCTAAACCTAAGAAAGAAACTTTTGAGCCGGCAGAACCTGTTGAAGACTTTGGCTTTGTTGCTGTTGCGGCAGGCGAGGGACTTAAAAACCTCTTCAAGGATTTAGGTTGTGCCAATGTTGTTTCCGGCGGTCAGAGTATGAACCCGAGCACAGACGATATTTACGCAGCGGTAATGGCTACACCGGCTAAAAATGTATTGGTGTTCCCGAATAATAAAAATATCATTCTTGCTGCCGAGCAGACTATACCTATGGTTAAGGACAGAAATGTTGTTATTGTTCCTACAAGAACAATTCCGCAGGGTATGACAGCACTTCTTAACTTTGATTCGGAGATTTCTCCTGAAAGCAACGCTCAGCTTATGATGGACGCCGCAACAGGTGTAGGCACAGGTCTTGTTACATTTGCAGCAAGAAACAGTGAGTTTGGCGGTAAGAAGATTAAAGAGGGCGACATAATTGCTCTTGAAAACGGTAAGCTTACCATTACAGAGAAAAATCCTGTAAAGGCAGTTGTAAAGCTTGCCAAGAATATGGTAACCCGTGATACTTCGTTTATCACACTTATTTACGGTAATGACATCAGCGAAGAAGATGCAAAGACTGCATTCAACGAGCTTTCGGATAAGTTCGGTTCACGCACAGATGTTACTCTCGTAAAGGGTGATCAGCCGGTTTATTACTTTATCCTCAGTGTAGAATAATTTTGTAAGCATTGTCTTGCTTGCCCTGTGGCTGAGTATAAAAGTAGAAAGTTATTTGATTGAAAGGGGCGTGCATTCCACGCCCTTTTGTTTTTCGGTGGAATTATGGCTTCTCTGTATAAAATTTCAATTGATAAATTAAACGGAATAGGCAAAAAAAGAGCCGAGCTTTTTAATAAGCTGGGCATTTACAGCATAGGAGATTTGCTTAGTTTTTATCCGAAAGGATACGAGGATTGGAGTTCAACCGTTAAAATCGAAAGCCTGCAAGACGGTATGAATGTATGTATCAAAGCGGTGCTCGGAGCACAGATAAAAGACGGAGTCTTGCCCGGAGGACGAATTATATCCAAAGGTATGGTGTATGATGACACGGGTACACTGCAGCTTGTCTTTTTTAATAACCGATACATAAGCGCTATGATTCACGCAGGTGAAGAATATTATTTTTACGGCAGAGTTACAGGCGGAATAGGCGGTTGGCAAATGATTTCTCCGACTTTTTCACCTGTCGGCGAGGGCTCAAAAATTCACCCGATATATAAGCAGACAGCAGGTCTTAATTCAAAGATAATTGCAAATGCGGTAAAGCAGGCTCTGTCGTATTTGCCTGAAAAGGTAAACGACCCGTTGCCCGAAAGCGTACGAAGCACATTTGCTCTGTGTGATTTGAAATATGCAATACAGAATATACATTTCCCCAATAATTCAGAGTCGCTTGCGTCGGCAAGAAAAAGGCTTGTCACAGAGGAACTCCTTGTGCTTAATCTCGGTATGCGTTCACTCAAAGAACACAGTCGAGGTGAAAGCGGAGTTGATATTACTAAAAGTTATTTTGATGAATTTAAAGAACTTTTACCTTTTACAATGACGAATGCACAAAGTCGAGTTGTAGGCGAATGTATATCTGACCTGACAAAAGGTACAAAACCGATGAACAGACTTGTTCAGGGTGATGTGGGTTCCGGAAAAACGGCTGTTGCAGCCGCCGTTTGTCATACTGTAATACGCAACGGATTTCAGGCGGCTTTTATGGCTCCCACCGATATTCTTGCAAGACAGCATTATAAAACCTTTACCGAACTTTTTAAAGGTACCGATATAAAAACAGCTTTGCTTACGGGTTCAATGAAAGAGTCCGAGAAAAAAGCTGTAAGAGCGGAACTTGAAAACGGCGACATCTCTTTTGTAGTCGGCACTCATGCACTGATAACCGAAAAAACCAATTTTTACAATCTCGGAATAGCTGTAACTGATGAACAGCACCGTTTCGGAGTATCGCAGAGGGCAAAACTTTTATCAAAAGGCAGTAATCCGCATTTGCTTGTTATGAGCGCAACCCCTATTCCGAGAACTCTCGGACTTGTTATTTTCGGCGATCTTGATATTTCGATAATCGACGAACTTCCGCCGTCAAGAAAGCCTGTTAAAACCTATGCAATAAGCACGCTTAAGCGTAAAAACTGCTATGGATTTATAAAAAATGAAATAGCACAGGGCAGGCAGGCGTACATAGTTTGCCCGCTTGTCGAAGAGGGTGAACTTGAAAATGTAGCCTCGGCGGAGGAATATGCGGCGGAGCTTATGCTGAATGATTTTTCCGATATTTCAGTCGGTATTGTTCACGGACATATGAAACCTGCCGAAAAGGACGAGGTTATGAAAAAATTTGCGGATAACGAAATTTCTTTGCTTGTTGCAACGACTGTAATTGAGGTAGGCGTAGATGTTCCGAACGCTACCGTTATGACAATAGAAAATGCGGAGAGATTCGGTCTTTCTCAACTTCACCAGCTAAGGGGAAGAGTAGGTCGAGGTAAGTATGATTCTTATTGCTTTTTAATAAGCAATAACAGAAATCCCGAAACTATGCAAAGACTGAAGGTTATGTGCAGTACAAATGACGGCTTTAAAATTGCCGATGAAGATTTAAAATTGAGAGGTCCCGGCGACTTTTTCGGAGAGCGACAGCACGGTCTGCCGCAAATGGCGATTGCCGATTTTGCAGATACCAAAAGTTTGGAGCTTTCGCAAAAAATGGCTGATTTTATTATATTTAATTATAAAAATCTTTATCATGATGATTTAAGATTGTTGAGGGCAGAGGTTGACCGACTTTTCTCTTCAAACGGTCATAATTGTCTGAATTAATATATTATTAGGAGTAATCGAGTTTATGAAAAGGAAATTTATCAGGGTATTGTCGGTGCTTTGCACGCTTGTTGTGCTTGCCTGTGTATTTGCACCAACAGCAGGAGCTGCTTCGTTTACAAACAGCGTTGCAACAAAATCGGAGTCAATCTTACTTGTAAATACGGATACAGGTCAGACTGTTTATGAAAAAGAGGCTGATACCAAGCGCTATCCGGCATCTACCACAAAGATTATGACTTACATAGTTGTTATTGAAAATGTGGACGATATTGAAAATACAAGGGTAACTATCAAAAAAGATGTTCTTGACAAGCTAAAGGGTACGGGAAGTTCTGTTGCCAACCTTGAGGCTCATATCGGAAAAACAATGTCTGTTAAAGATTTACTTTACAGTATGATGGTTCCGTCCGGCAACGACGCCGCAATGACTCTTGCCGATTATGTAGGCGGCGGAAGTATTGACAAATTTGTTGATATGATGAACGATAAGGCAAAAGAGCTTGGCTTAAAGAATACACACTTTAAAAACCCCGACGGCTTGCACGATGAAGACCACTACACAACAGCAAGAGATATGTATACTATGGCTTCATATGCATTAAAACTCCCGTATTTTGAAGAAATTACAAATACAACCGAGTATTATTGTGAGGGCGATGACGAACCGCTTACCACAACAAACTACCTTATCGACCAGTGGCGTGGCGGAGATTATTACTATATGTACGCAAAGGGTATAAAGACAGGTACTACGGACCAGGCGGGCAGATGTCTTGTTACATCCGCATCGGCAGACGGATATTCGTACTTGCTTGTACTTTTAAAAGCTCCTTATAAAGAGGGGGTTGACGAAGAGTATTATACCTTTACAGATGCCGCCGACCTTTTTCGCTGGGCACTTACAAGTCTTGAACTTAATACCGTAGCATCAACAAAAACTCCTATTTGTGAGCAAAAAGTTAAACTTTCGTGGGGTAAAGATTCTGTTCTCCTCGTTCCCGAAAAGAACTTCAGTGCTATTGTTCCATCGGACTATGAGGAAAAATGGATTACCATAGAAACCAATGTTCCGGACGAAGTTGACGCACCGCTTGATACAGATACGGTTGTAGGCACAGCTACTATTTATTACCAGGACGATAAAATGACTGAAAAACAGGAACTTGCAACAGTAAACCTTGTGCCGAGCGAAAAGGTAGAACTCAGCGGATTCCTTTATGTGCTTGATGTAATCGGTACAATTATGAAATCATATTGGTTCTTGGTAGCAGTCGGAGTTATTGTAATAATTCTTGTAATTTACTATATTACCTCTAAAATCAACCGCAAAAAAGCCAAAGCAGCCAAAAAGGTAAAGCATTACCGCAATCTTTAATTTTTAAACTAAGCCACCGCAAAGCTAAGCGGTGGCTTTTGTAATGCCTATAAATAAGATTTAAGCTCTCCTATGTTTTCTTCTTCGGTATCCAGCATCTTTTTGGCGAGCATCGTTATATGCGGGTCACTGCCGTCGTATTCACGCATATGTCTTGCCATTTTGTTTACGCCCATTGTGTTGCCTTTAATCATCATTTCCGCAATGTGCGAGGCTGATGAATCACGCTTTAAATCACGGTTAGCGGCATAGTTTGTCATCGCCTTTGTCATCGGACTGACATGGTGTACATCCGCACCTCGCCTTTTAAGCATTGTATTTGCACAATGGTATAACTTGCTGTATTTTATAAGCTGTTCGCAAAGTACACCGTCAACTTTGTTGTCCTTTAATTGCTTGCGAACAGCAGAAATACCGTTACAGCCCATCTCGGCATTTTGCAGGACATAATTGAGCATTTCATTATCGTTAATCACAAAAATCACCTCTGAAAATATTATTATTCAACATTTGGAAAATATACATCTTGCAAGAGGCTTTGATTTGTGGTTTAATATAAATGGTGATATTAATGGTTAATTCAGAATTAAAAACTTTTACACTTCCATTTCCGAACGAAAGAGGAGAGCGTAAAATTTGGGTATATATTCCAAGTCATAGCGAAGATGAAAAATTACCTGTAATTTATATGACTGACGGACAAAATTTATTTGATGAGGAAAGCACGCCGTACGGCTGTTGGAATGTTATTCCTGCCGTAGAAAAAGAGCAGAAAGATACAGGATTTTCTGCCGTTATAGTCGGAATTGACAACGGCAATATATATCGTGACAGTGAGCTTACTCCGAAATGCATAGGTGAAATTCAGCACAGAGATTATTTTAATGATATTTTCACTCCCGAGGGCGAGGTGTTTGACAGCTTTCTTACGGATACTGTTATCCCTTATATCGAAAACAATTTTCCTGTAAAGAAAAATAAAGAAAGCGTTTCGGTATGCGGAAGTTCATCGGGCGGTTTGCAGGCTTTCTTTGAGGGAATGGAGCACAGCGACAAGTTTGGATTTGTAGGAGCATTGTCGCCTGCATTTGCAGTTTATACGGAAGACGATTGGAGAGCATATTTGCTTTCAAAAGTGAACGGTAATATGCCGTATATTTATATGTATTGCGGAAATGCAGATCCACTTGAAGAAATCTTGATGCAGAGCACGGAAATGATGTACGACCTTTTACCGGAGGTCGGTTATCCGTACGATATGTTCAACGAAGTTTTGCTTTTTGAAAATGCACATAATGAAAAAGCATGGAGAGAAATTTTCCCTGATTTTCTCCACACATTTCTTGAAAAAGCAAGGTAATAAGGGCAAAAAAACGCTCTGCCAAAAGACAGAGCGTAAATTTTGATATGGAAATATTAAAGGATAACCTCGCCGTCAACAGTGCCGCTAAGACCTGCTGCGTTTGATTCATCGGTATCAATGTGCATTGCAGGAGCGTAGCTTGGGCTTACTCTTACAACAACATCACCGAATGTTGTTGCTCTGCCTGTATTTTCGCCAACCTTAACAGAAACAATCTGCTTGTCGGTTACACCAAATTCAGCGGCAGCTTCCGGAGTAAGGTGAATATGTCTTTTAGCAGCGATTACACCGCACTTAATTTCACACTCACCGACAGGACCTACAAGTTTGCAGCCCGGTGTACCTGCAATATCGCCTGATTCACGAACAGGAGCGGCAATGCCGAGTTTTCTTGCATCTGTAAGAGCAACCTCAACCTGTGTAGCGCTTCTTTCAGGGCCAAGAATTGACATCATCATTTCACCCTTAGGGCCAACAACCTTAACCTTTTCTGCGCAGGCAAACTGACCCGGCTGAGAAAGATCTTTCTTTTTAGTGAGAGTTGCGTCTGCACCGAAAAGTGTTGCGAAAACTTCCTTTGTCACATGGATGTGACGAGCAGAGGTTTCTACCATAATTTTCATATTTTTTACCACCAATCATAAATAAATACAGCCAATGGCTTTGAATATATTTTACTACTAAATTATTTAAATTTCAACACATTTACGCTAATGTATTTAATTTTCGGACATATTTAGCGGTGAATTTTTAGCTTGGATATTTTAATTTCTAAAAATAAGGAATGATAAGAAAATGTATAGAACATGGGAAGAATTATACAGCGAGTGCAAAGCGTGCCAAAAGTGTGAACTTTGCAAAACACGCACAAATGTAGTTGTGGGCGTGGGAAATCCGAATGCCGATATTATGTTTATAGGCGAGGGCCCGGGAGAGAACGAGGACTTACAAGGTGAGCCGTTTGTTGGCAGGGCGGGCAAACTGCTTGACAAGATGCTTGCTGCGGTTGACCTCGACAGAAACGAGAATATTTACATTGCAAATATTGTAAAATGCAGACCGCCGCAAAATCGTGATCCTAAACCCGAGGAACAGGAAATGTGCATTGGTTGGCTGCGCTCACAGGTAAAACTTATTAACCCTAAAATAATAGTTTGTCTTGGAAGAATTGCAGCGGCAAAACTTATTAAGCCTGACATAAAGATTACCAAAGAACACGGAATGTGGTTTAAAAAAGGTAATTTTGAAATGATGGCTATGCTGCATCCTGCCGCTGTTTTAAGAGATCCACGCAAAAAGCCCGAGGCTTTTGACGATTTTCTTAAATTGCGTGACAGACTTGAAGAATTAAACAAGGGAGATAATCAAAATGAATGAATCGGTAAACAAGATGATAACAAGAAGAAGTGTAAGAAAATTCAAATCTGATATGATTCCAAAAGAAATTATAGATGAAATTATTACAGCCGGTACATATGCGGCATCGGGCAGAAACAGTCAGTCACCTATCATTATTGCCGTTACTAATAAAGAATTAAGAGATAAAATTTCAAAAATTAATGCGGAGATTATGGGTAAACCCGACGGTTTTGACCCGTTCTACAATGCGCCCGTAATGCTCATAGTTCTTGCGGATAAAAGTGTACCTACTTATCTTTATGACGGTTCGCTTGTAATGGGCAATCTTATGCTTGCCGCTCACGAGCTTGGTGTTGGCAGCTGTTGGATTCACAGAGCAAAGGAATTTTTTGAGAGAGAAGAGGGCAAAGACTTGCTTAAATCGCTTGGCATAGAGGGCGATTATGAGGGTATCGGCAACTGTGCGCTCGGTTATGTTGACGGTAATTATCCCACAGAGCTTCCACGCAAAGAAAACAGAGTTTTTTATGTAGATTAAGAGGTAAGTTCTATGATTATTCTTGCATCGGCATCTCCCCGCAGACAGGAGATTTTAAAGCTGATTACAAAGGATTTTGTGGTAATGCCGTCTGACATTGACGAGAGTGTGCCAAATAATATTGAAACCGAAAAAAGTCCCGAATACCTTGCTGTGAAAAAGGCAAAGCATATATATGAAAACGGACATAAAAATGATGTTGTAATCGGTTGTGATACAGGAGTTTTTATTGACGGTAAAATGCTTGGCAAACCTAAAAACAAAGAGGAAGCAAAGCAAATGCTGACTGAACTTTCGGGCAGAAAGCACAAGGTAATTACAGGCTGTTGTATTTGTGCCAACAGTAAAGTAAACAGCTTTTCACAAGTTACGGAGGTTGAGTTTTACGAACTTACCGAAAAAGAAATCGAAAGCTATATTGCCACAGGAGAGCCGATGGACAAGGCAGGCTCATACGGAATACAGGGCAAAGGCTCATTGCTTGTGAAAGGCATTGTCGGCGATTATTTTAATGTGGTAGGTTTGCCTGTTGCAAGGCTCAATAAAGAATTAAACGGATAGGATAAAATGAATATTGAATTTAAAAGAGTAACAAAAAAACTTCCCGAATATAAGCAAATCAAACAGTTGTATTTTTCGGCTTTTCCGTCTGAAGAAAGAGCACCGTTTTATTTGATGATAAAACGAACCAAAAGAGAAGATGTCGATTTTCTCGCAATTTATTGTGAGAAAAAATGGGTCGGAATGATTTATATAATTAATTATCTTGACCTTTCGTATGTTTTCTACTTTGCTCTTGATGACAGTCAAAGAGGGCAAGGAATAGGCTCTGCCGTGCTCAGAGAGATTCATAAACTTTACAGTGACAGAAGATTTTTTCTTGCACTTGAACAGCTTGACAAAAATGCGGAAAATTATGCTCAACGCCTTAGCAGAAGCAGATTTTATCAGAAAAACGGACTTAAAAAGCTAAGTGTTTCTATCAAAGAGGGAAATGTGCTTTATGACGCTATGGGATTCGGCGGAGAAGTAAAGCCTGAAGAATACAGAGAAATGATGAAAAACTATACAGGCTTTTTCTTCTCAAAGCTGTATAAGATAGAAATGTATGAAAACTGATATGAATTATGGTTTAGCGGAGTGTCGGTAGGGGATTGAAATTTAGCTAACGCTGAATTATCCTCCCAAAAACAAAAAAAGTTTATTCAATTTTTTCAAAAATTGCGGGTTTGGGCAGCGCCCATAAAAATCTTCCGATATAACAATTTATCAGGCGCAAACAGCAAGCTGTTTGCTATCGTTAGTTTGCATAAACGGAAAATATTTGTGGGCTTTGCCCACACCCACGACCTTTGAAAAGGTCGACCAAACTTTTATAATTGCTTGATAAAGCAATCAGCTAAACCATAAATTACTCCAACTTTTGATAAGGATTTCTTACAAAAAGCAAAAAAGCTATCACAAATCGATGTGATAGCTTTTTGCTATTTTGAATTAATATTTTTGCCTTTTGTACAATACTTCAATAATGACCAATAAATTATTCCTCCAACAATGTAAGCTAAAATGTCAAAGGGATCAGATACCGTATTAAGTCTAAATAAAGGAGTTACATACTCCCAGAAAATGCCACAAAAAAACATCAAAAGAAAAATTTGAAATAATTTATTTATATTCTTGTTACAAAGTGATAGCATTAAGCTACAGTAAGCACAAAAAGTAATACCGCCTATCATATCATTAAAATAGCAAGACATAAACCACCGTATTGGTTCAATAGGTATTTCTGTTTTTAAACATTGATTTATTAAGTAAAGTACAAGAGTAATACTTATAAGTATTAAATTGTTTTTTCTACTCATTTATCCAATAAAAGCAAAAATACATAATCCAACAACAATTGCTAAAACCACGCTCCAAAATTTCATAAAATTATCCTCCTTATATAAAATTAAGAGCAAGTGCTCTATCGATAAATTAATTATATAATAAAAGTTCACAAAAGTCAACTAATTAAAATAAAAATCAACCAACTAAAAACAATAATTATAGTAATATTATATAAGGAGGTTTTTATATGGTTGATTTTGGTGACACATTAAAAACATTACGATTAAAAGAAAATTGGACACAAGCTCATTTAGCTCAAAGGTTGAATATTACAAAATCTGTTATAAGTGCTTATGAAACAGGTTTAAGATTGCCGTCTTATGACATTCTTATTCGTATATCCGAAATTTTTAATGTAAGTACAGATTTTCTGTTAGGTGTTGAACAAAAAAATATAGTTGATTTATCAGGTTTATCTAAAGATGAAATTGAAGCACTTTTAAAACTGATAGAAGCTATGAAAAGATAATAAAGCAAAAAGCTATCACAAATCGATGTGATAGCTTTTTCAGCATTAATATTCAGTTGTTGGCAAGTGCTCTTTCGAGCCAGATGTCAGCAATATCCATTGCAACAAAAAGTCCGTGCTTTTCGCTTGATTTTACAAGCTGCTTTCTTGGTGAAAGGTCAGGGTCAGTGGCAAGTAACTGAACAGTAACTTTATCCGCAACCTGAAGTCCGTTTACCTCGTTTTTGCTTTTTACCTGAAGTCTGATAACATATGGTTCAGACATATTGCCGTAATAAATCTCATCGCCACACCTTACGAGCGGTCTGCCCTTATAGGTGGAAAATTCCTGAGCTGTTTTTTTAGCTTCTGCCACGAAGCATCAGTCCTTTCTAAACATTAAGGTAAGATTTTACGAGTGCTTCAAGTAAGTCGTCACGGTCAATTTTACTGATAATGTTGCGTGCGTTGTTGTAAGTTGTTATATATGTGGGATCCTCACTAAGAATATAGCCTACTATTTGGTTTATTGGGTTATAGCCCTTTTGTCTGAGAGCGTCATAAACGATGGTAAGGCTTCTTTTAATAGCATCGTCCCGTTCCTCACCAAGTGAGAAAATCATAGTCTTATCCAACATACCGAAACACCTCCTGTAAATTATTCTTTTTATATTATATACTAAATCGGTTAATTTTTCAAGCCCATTTTCGTGAATTTTATGTGAATTGTTTAAATTTGCTATTTTATTGGTTTTTATAAATCAAAAAGCCTCCCAATTCAGGAAGGCTGTAGATTGTGCCACAAATATGTAGCACATAATCAGACATTAAGTCCGAAAGAAATAGAAATTGCGTCATTTATTTCGCTCATATAGTTTTGGTCAACCGAGCCCATTTTTTCTTTGAGTCGTTTTTTATCTATGGTGCGGACTTGTTCAAGCAAAACAACGCTGTCTTTGGCAAGTCCCGAAGAATCTGCATTGAGCGGAATGTGTGTGGGCAGATTTGCCTTTGACTGCTGACTTGTGATGGCTGCCGCTATAACGGTAGGACTGAATCGGTTTCCCACATCGTTCTGAACTATAAGTACGGGTCTTATTCCGCCTTGTTCAGAGCCTATCACCGGACTTAAATCTGCATAAAAAATATCCCCTCGTTTGATATTCAAGACTTTCACGCTCCAAATAATTAGATTACTGATATTTTTCCCTTTCCAAAAGTTTTTATACAGCTACTATATAATATTTTTGGGCGTAAAAATTGTGAAGGCTTTTAGTTTTCATTTTATTAACCAAGCTCGTATTGATTGCTGAAATCAATACGAAAATTTTTTGAATTTATTTGCGCAGATAATATATATCCGTTTTTATCTACGGAATATGTGCATTTGCCCTTTGAAGTTTCCAGTATATATGTATCGGATTCATTATTTTTTTGATAAAGAATTTCTCTCCCGTCACAAATCTCTGTTGCAACACAATGTATAAGTTGCGGAAGATTGTCATTTGGCAAATATGCCTCGTCTGCAGTACTTGTTAAGTCATCTATTTCAATGGATATTTCACCTCCGCCATTGCCGATTTTTAACCCGTCAACAGTTTGCGGTTTGTTAAAAACAAGTTCGGTTTGACCGTCATTTGCCGTTATACTTCCTCCTGCCGAAAAATCTTCTTTGCTTGCCGTAAAATCGGCATTAAAATTTGTAATTATACTTTTTTTAACTTCATTACTTTGGCAAGCAGAAAAAATTATTGCCATTAAGAAGAATAATACAAAAAGCCTTAGTTTTTTCATATTACGCCACACTCCTGTCTTTGCTTAATTATATGTAAAAAACAAGGCAAAAATTATTTATACAAAAAATAAATGGCAACATAAATAACTTTAATTATCTATGCTGCAATCTTCAATTTGTTTTTGAATTGTCAATTAAAACAATCCATTTACCGTTTCTTTTTCCGCTTTCACGCTTTATAAAGCCTTTTTCCTGTAAAAGTACGGTTTTCCTTTTTATAGAGCGTTCTGATTTTCCTACCTTAACGGCTAAATCCTTTTGAGTGATTTGCGGATTTTCTTTTAACGCTTTTATGATTACTAAATCTTCAAGAGATAATTCCAAAGTGCCATTTTCTTTTTCAAAAGTGTCATTTTGGCACTTTGAAATTTCATATGTGGCACTTTGAATTTACATTAGTTTCAAATAAGCTGTTGGAATCATATCTATCATATCGGTTGGCAGCATTGATATTTTACCGAGTTTTTCTGCGGCAAGGTCGCCAATTGTGCCGTGAAGAAATACTCCTGCCGCTGCTGCATTGATAGGGGCTGCACCTTGAGCAAGCAGTGAGCCGATTATTCCTGACAAGACATCACCGCTGCCTCCGGTTGCCATTCCCGAATTGCCTGTGTGATTAATATAAACTTCACCGTCAGGTGATGCTATTATTGTTCCCGCACCTTTTAAAACAGTTACTACACCGAATTTTTTTGCAAAATCAATCGCAGTATTTTCTCTGTTTGAATTAACCGCCTTTGGAGTTGAATGTAAAAGTCTTGCCATTTCGCCGGGATGAGGTGTAATAATGGCAGGCGCTTTTAAATTTTTAAGAATTTCCGGTTTATTGCAAATGCAGTTCAATGCGTCGGCATCAATCACAAGCGGTTTTTTACAATTTGTAATTACAGATTGTACTAAATTTTTTGTGTCATCACAAACCGAAAGTCCGCAGCCTATTACTACGGCAGAAGATTTTTCGCACATTTCAAGCAAAAAATCGGTGTTTTTACTTGAAATTACACCGTTTGAAGTTTCTTCAAGCGGATAATATACGCTTTCAAGAATATTTGTTGCACAGACAGGATAAATGCTTTTCGGTACGGCAATTTTTAATAAACCGATTCCGCATCTTAAGGCTGCCTTACCTGCCATAATTGCAGCTCCTGCCATTCCGTAACTGCCGCAAATGCACAGTAAACTGCCGAGACTACCTTTATTGGAGTCATCGGGACGGTTAAAAACAGCCTTGTTAAAAAGCAATCTATCTGTTTCTTTCATAATTTAGCCTCTTTTGTAAAAAATCTTGAGTACAATGTCTTTCTTAAGATGACCTTTCATTGCATTGAGAATTTTCTCGTTAGGTGCAAATACAAGCAAAGTTTTGCCGTATGCCGCAGAATTAAAAACAGCATAATAGTTGTTTTCGTCATTAATATCGGCACAAGCCTCAATGCGCTTAGCAAATCGCATTGTATCAATTACTTTTTCATCTTTGTCAAGAATTTCAATGTCGCTTATCTGCAGTTTGCACATTGTTTTTCTTTTTCTTAGAGCAATAATCTTTGAAACCTCAATAATTCCGCCTGAAACCGAATATTCATATTCTACACGCTGAATACTGAAAACATACCAAACTATGTATATTCCTATAAGGAAAATAAAAAACGCCACATAGATAAGGTAAGCAAGGTGGAGCGGATATGCAAGCGCAATGCAAAGGGCGGGAATTGTTATAAGCAATGCTACCGATAAAATTTTAATGATAAGCTGTTTTGGCTTTTTAACTCTTTTTACAAGCTGTTCGTTAAATATTTCCAATTTTTTTACTCCTTTTTTAAGTAGATTAATAGTATAATAACATAATAAGCGTTTTTTTTCAATAAAACTATTGCAAAATCAAAAAGAAAATGATATTATACTAATGATAACACGCTGACGAAGAGAGTAGCGTTTTTTATGCCGAAAAGAGAGCAATGTCAAGGCTGAAAGCATTGTGCGGCGGAAATTGCGTGAAGTTCACTTCCGAGTGGTGAGGCTGAAATAACAGTAGGTTTCAACGGCTGACTCCGTTACAGGTCGGGAAGTGTTTGCTTCTTTAAGCAAAAATCAGGGTGGTACCACGGATATTATTCGTCCCTGCGTAAGTGATTACGCAGGGATTTTTATTTTTACGGAGGTATGTATGAACGAGAAAATCACAAGCCTTATGGGCGAAATCAACGCCAAGGTTTCAGAAATTTCCGATCTTGTCGAGCTTGACAAGATCAGAGTTGCTTATCTTGGTAAAAAGGGCAGTATTACTGCACTTTTAAAGAGTATGAAAGATCTTTCTCCGGATGAGAAAAAGGCTTTTGGCTCTGAAGTAAACCAGCTTAAGGCTATGGCGAGCGAAAAAATTGAGCAGAAAATCGAAGAACTTAAGAAGAAAGAGGTAGAAAGAGAAATCGCCTCTATGCGTCCTTTCGATATTACCGCTCCTTCAAATATAGTAAAAGGCTCATATCATCCAATCACACTTGTGCAAAGACAGTGCGAGGCTATTTTTAAATCAATGGGCTTTACTGTAGAAGATTATTCTGAAATTGTAACCGATTACGAATGTTTTGAGTCACTTAACATTCCTAAGCATCACCCTGCAAGAGATATGCAGGATACTTATTATCTTGATAACGGTCAGCTTTTGAAGTCACAGACTTCTGCCGCACAGAACGCCATTCTTAAAAAATACGGTAAAAACCTTATTGAAAACGGTGTGCCGATTAAGGCGATTTTCCCGGGCAGATGTTTCAGAAATGAGGCAACCGACGCTTGTCACGAAAACACATTCTTCCAGATGGAGGGTGTAATGGTTGACAAAAATATTTCAATTTCAAACCTTATCTTCTTTATGAAAACTATGCTTTCGGAAGTTTTCCAAAAAGATATTAATGTACGATTAAGACCCGGATTTTTCCCATTCGTTGAACCGGGATTTGAGCTTGACATAAGTTGTCTTATCTGCGGTGGCGAGGGTTGTCCTTCATGTAAGCACAGCGGCTGGCTTGAGCTTTGCCCATGCGGTATGATTCATCCGAATGTACTTCGTGAGGGCGGCATTGACCCTGACGAATACACAGGCTTTGCTTTCGGTCTTGGTCTTACAAGACTTGCAATGATGAAGTACGGCATTAAAGATATAAGAGATTTGAACAGTGGCAGTTTAAAGGCATTGTCACAGTTTACAGACGATAAGTAAGGGGGAGAGTAGTAATGTTTTTATCAATGAACTGGATTTCAGACTTTGTTGATTTATCGGGACTTGACAAGGTTGAGCTTATTCATCAGTTTTCTCTCTCTACAGCCGAGGTGGAAAACGAAATTTTCTTCAAGGGTTCAGAATTAAGCGGTGTTGTTGTAGCTGAAATTAAATCAATTGAAAATCACCCTGATTCTAAGAAACTGCACTTACTCAAGGTTGACGCAGGTGACAGCGAGCTTGTAGATGTTGTATGCGGTGCACCAAATGTAAGAGTAGGTATGAAAACCGCTTTTGCAAAGGTTGGCGCTAAACTCGGTGAAATTACCATCGCACCTCGTCCGCTCGCAGGTTATACTTCATACGGTATGTGCTGCAGTGAAGCGGAAATCGGAATCAGTGACGATAATTCGGGTATTATGGACATCACAGATGATGTTGCAAACGGTACAGATATTAAAGAAGTTTACCAGATTGACGATATAGTTTTTGAAGTTGACAATAAGTCACTTACAAACCGTCCTGACCTTTGGGGACACTACGGCATAGCAAGAGAGTTTGCCGCACTTTCGGGCAGAGCATTAAAGCCGCTTGAGGTTGAAGATCTTACAGCTTACAACGAGCTTAAAAAGGTTGATATGAAGATTGAAGATCCGCTTTGTCAGCGTTACAGCTGTTTGCAGGTGGAGAACATTAAGAGAAATGTCAGCCCTGTAAATATGAGAATCAGACTTTACTACTGCGGACTTCGTGGTATTAATTTCCTTGCAGACCTTACAAACTACCTTATGCTTGAAATGGGTCAGCCAATGCACGCTTTCGATTCAAGAAAGGTAGAGAAAATCCGCATTAAGCGTTTTGACAAGCCGTTTGTATTCCGTACACTTGACGGTGTGGACAGAAACATTGACGAAAATACACTTATGATCTGCAACGATAACACTCCTGTTGCCATTGCAGGCATTATGGGAGGTATTGATTCGGAAATTGTTGACGATACAACAACTCTTACACTTGAGTCGGCAACATTCAATGCGGTTTCAGTTCGTAAGTCAACAGTAAGACTTGCTCATAGAACAGACGCATCTATCCGCTACGAAAAGTGTCTTGACCCTGAAATGACAACTGTTGCAATCGCAAGATTTGTTAAACTTTTAAAGACATATGACAGCGATATTAAGGTGGTTTCAAGCCTTACAGACGAGTATGCTTTCCATTATGAAAAGGTTACTCTTGAATTTGACAAGGCTTTTGTTGACCGCTATACAGGTATTGAAATCAGCAATGACAGAATCGTAAAAACTCTTGAGAGCCTCGGTTTTGGCGTTCAGCTTGCAGGTGATGATTTCACAGTAACGGTTCCGTCATGGAGAGCTACAAAGGATGTTACAATCAAGGCTGACATCATTGAGGAAATCACAAGAATTTACGGTTATGATAACTTTGCCGTCCACACAACCCGTTCACCTCTTTATCCTGTAAGAACAGGTGAGTTAAAGAGTAATGAAGATAAAATCAAGGATATTCTTGTTCAGAGATACAACCTCCACGAGGTTCATTCATATGTATGGGCATATAATGACGAGCTTAAAGCACTCGGAATTGAGGTTGAAAACAATGTTAAACTTGCAAACGCAACTAACCCTAACATTGAAACAATCAGAAATTCAATTATTCCTACACAGCTTTGTCAGGTTAAGTCGAATACTTCATATTCAAGCGATTTCGGCATTTTTGAAATCGGCAGAGTTGTAAAGGGACTTGACGAAAACAACCTTTGCATTGAGCAGAAGAAACTGGCAGTTACACTTTTCAGCAAAACAAAGGATATTAAAACTCTTTACTTTGAGTTAAGAGATATGCTCGTTGTGCTTGCAGAGGATATTAAGCACAAGTCACTCGGCTTTAAGAAAGCAGAGCCGACACATAGCTATGAGCACCCTGTAAACCTCTACACAATTATGATTGACAACGAGGAGATCGGTACAATCGGCATTGTGCACCCGACTGTTGGCAAAAAGCTTGATAAAAAAGCAAGCGTAGTATTTGCCGAGATTGATATGAACGCATTTACAGACGCTCAAACCGCACCAATCGTTTACGATGAGCCGTCAAAATTCCCACCGATTGATTATGATATAAGTGTAGTTGTTCCTGAAAAACTTTTCTTTGAGGATCTAAGCAAGTGCTGGATCGGAAAGGGCGAGGGTATCTTAAAGGGTACAAAAATTGTTGATACCTACGATACAGACACAGTACACAGTATCACAATCAGATTTGAATTTTCATCAGCCGAGAGAACTCTTGCATCGGCTGAGGTTCAGACAGTAATGGACGAAATCATAGCAAACCTCGCAAAAATCGGCGTAAATTTGAGATAATTTTAAATTGACCCCAAACCGGCAGTGAATTAAGTTTTACTGCCGGTTTTTTGCAATATTATTGATTATTTTGCCAATTAATTGATTTTAATGTCAAATTGTTGAAATTGCTTATCAAATTATGTAATATTGTGTTAATAAATAATTAATTTGGAGGAAAACAATATGGCAGAAAATTCAAATGCGGACAATGCAATCAGCAAAGAGAGGATTAAGTCTAAAAAAAGCAGGGAAGATATACTTGAAATTATAGTGGCGATTTTTTTAGGCGTAACGGCACTTGCAACAGCGTGGGCGTCATGGATAGGCTCACTGCATGGCGGAAATCAGGCAACAAATTACACACAAAGTAATAATATGGCGGCTGACGGCAACTCAAGATGGAACGAGGCTTCACAAAGTCTTATGCAGGATATGATGACTTGGAACGAAATTAACCAAGCCAATCTTAATTATGTTTACGCAGAGCAAAAGAACGATACCGCCGATATGGAAAAGTATCAGTATCAGCTTGAGCAGCTTATGAATGATAACTGTTCTGATGAATTCCTTGACGCTATTAATTGGGCATTAGATCAGAAAGAAAATGTATCGCCGTTTACAAAGGACGGTTATGTTGACAGCTATTTTGCAGATGCAAATTCTGTACTTGAGGAGTCAAACACTTTGCTTGAGCAGGGAAAAAAGGATAACGCAAACGGTGACGCTTACGGACTCGTGACTGTAATTTATTCGGTTGTTTTGTTTATGCTTGGTATTGTGGGAACATTTAAACGCTTGCCAAACAGAACTATTGTATTGTGCGTAGCAATAGCAGGTTTCTTGTTTGCAACCATATATATGATTACAATTCCGCTCCCGACAGGCTTTAATTTGTTAAGTTATTTTGGTATGGCGTAATACATTGATAAAAGACGGTAGTTTATTGAAATTGCCGTCTTTTTTGTTTTGCGAATTGATTTTTATATGAAAAAATTACATATTATAAAAAGAAATCTTCCGCAAACAATACTATTGCGGAAGGAAATCAAGAGGTTGAACCTGACGCTTAAAATATAAAATTAATTAAAAAATATTTAACAAAAGGAGAAAATCAATATGTCAAGCAATAACAATCAGCTTAATGTACCGCAGGCAAAGGAAGCAATGGAACGCTTTAAGATGGAATGTGCTAACGAAGTAGGCGTAAACCTCAAGCAGGGTTATAACGGCGACTTAACATCAAGAGAAGCCGGTTCGGTAGGCGGACAGATGGTTAAAAAGATGATTGAATCATACGAAAACAGTATGAAATAATTTGATTTAATAAATAAATCATAAAAATATATCGGGGCATATGGCAACAGCTGTATGCTCCGATGTTTATTATGCAATATTATTCTTAAAATATCAGTTGATTTTCAAATTATGCTCTTTTATGTACTCCAAAAGTGCTCTGCAACCATTGTCAATGTCGGTGTAAGTAACATCAAAATTGCCTGTGTACCATGGATCTGCCACATCTCGTGAATAATTGGTAAACTCAAGCAGGCGGTGAATTTTCTTTTCATTGTCAAAACCGACTATCCGCTGTAAATTGCGCAAATTCATAGAATCCATAGCAATTATGTAATCATAATTTTTGTAATCGTCTTTGGTAATCTGCACAGCATGGTGTGAGGTGAACGGAATGTCCATTTCTGTTAATTTTGCCTTTGTTCCACGATGAATACCGTTGCCGATTTCCTCCGTACTTGTCGCAGATGAATTAATTAAAAATTTATCGCCAAGCTTGTTATCCGCAACAATTTTTTTCATTACAAATTCCGCCATAGGTGATCGGCAAATATTCCCATGGCACACAAACATTATTTTAATCAAAGTACAATTCCTCCCGATTTGCCGTAATATGCCGAGGTTTGCAAGGGTAATTTGAGTATAACAGGAATGAGTATCACTTTTAAAATTTTCTCAAAACACGCAAATCAAGGCAAAATACGGCATATTGAATTTTTCAAAAGTAGTCAAACAGTAGTCAGCTAAGGGGGCGCAGACTACTTCCAAAATCAACCGTATAACGATAGCTTTTCCACAAGGGGGTACAAAACGGTTTTTACATCAAATTAATTCTTTATCAGAACTATAATTCTGATTCAATCTATCATCAACGGCATTAAACAGTAATTATATTATAGCATATAAGAAGTTGTTTTCCTATACTTTAGTTAGCATTCATTCCTAGAAAGATGTTACATATTTTTATTGCATAGTAGTTAATAGATTTTTTAGTGTGAACTCTTGAAATACTTTGAGAAAAATGGTAATATAATAAACATAAAATACTTTATAAAAGGATTTTGATTATGAATTCTGTTCCAACAAACAATATGGATGTAAAAAAGCAAAATAGAATAAATACTCTTAGATGTCTGCTGAAATATGATAGAATTTCACAGCCTGAGCTTGCACAAAAGCTTAACCTCAGTTGGCCGACTGTTTTGCAAAATGTGAAAGAGTTAATCAATCTTGGATTGGTTCATGAGGTTGGTGCTTACAAGTCTACAGGCGGAAGGAAAGCAAAAGCTTATGCTTCAATTCCTGATGCAAAATTAGCCATCGGAGTTGATATTACAAAAAATCACATAGGTTTTACGCTTGTTGATTTGTCCGGAATGGTTATAAGATATACAAGAAAGACAAGAACTTTTTCTTCTGATGAAAATTATTTTAAAAACTTAGGCGACTTGATGAATAGTTTTCTAAAAGATGATGAGTTTGACAGAATTATAGGAGTAGGTATTTCTATCCCCGGTATTATAAGTGATGACGGAAAGAAAATAATTTTTTCTCATGCACTTGACATTTATGATTTCAGCACAGAAAAATTTGTTGAATTTATCTCATACCCTTGCTTATTTATCAATGATGCAAATGCTGCCGGTTTTGCGGAAATGTGGGATAAGTCAGATATTGATAATCTTATTTATCTGTCATTAAGCAATACTGTCGGCGGTGCAATTATTTTTTCGGGAAAGCTGTTTTGGGGCAATAATCTTCGAGCAGGTGAATTTGGTCATAATACATTAGTTCCTAACGGAAAACAATGCTATTGCGGTAAAAAAGGCTGTCTTGACGCATATATTTCGGCAAAGGTATTATCTGAGCAGGCTGACGGAAATCTTGCAATGTTTTTTGAAAAACTCCGATGCGGTAATGCTGAAGCCGAAAAGGTATGGGACGATTATCTTAAGTATCTTGCAATAGCTATTAATAATCTGAGAATGACTTTTGACTGTGATATAATTGCCGGTGGATATGTAGGAGCTTTTCTCGAGGAATTTGCACGGGAATTAAAAAATTATGTTGCTGAACGAAATACATTTGAAAGTAATGCCGATTTTTTGAAATACTGTACCTTTAAATTAGAGGCATCTGCAGTAGGTGCAGCACTTATGAAAATAGATTCGTTTTTACAGGAAATATAAATTATTAAAAGCAGTGATTCTGATAAATGTCGGAGTCACTGTTTTTTTGCACAAATCATAGTGTTAATATTTAGCAAATGTGATGATTTTAAAAAAATCTATTGACATCAATGTGTGTTTGTGATTTAATATAGTCACTTAATAAAACACTTTATAAAAGTATTTTTAAATAGGAGGACTAATTATGAAAAACACTATGAAAGTTGCTGTAATGACAGGCATTAAAAAAATGGGATATGTTGATCGTCCGGTGCCGACACTAAAGCCTAATGAGGTATTGGTAAAGCTTGAGTATATCGGCATATGCGGCAGTGATATGCACTATTATGAGACAGGTGCAATCGGTGACTATGTTGTAAAGCCCCCTTTTGTTCTCGGACATGAACCGGGCGGTGTTGTCGTTGAGGTAGGTTCAGATGTAAGTCATTTGAAAGTAGGTGACCGTGTCGCTTTAGAGCCGGGGAAAACTTGCGGACACTGCGAGTTTTGTAAAACAGGCAGATATAATCTTTGTCCCGATGTAATCTTTTTTGCTACCCCACCGGTTGACGGAGTATTTCAGGAATATGTAGCTCACGAAGCAGATCTTTGCTTTAAACTTCCCGATAATGTATCGACACTTGAAGGTGCTTTAATTGAGCCTCTTGCTGTTGGTTTTCATGCTGCAAATCAGGGCAATGCCCACGCAAGACAGACAGCGGTTGTTATGGGTGCAGGATGCATCGGTCTTGTAAGTATGATGGCACTGAAAGCAGAGGGTGTCAGTAAGGTATATGTGGTTGATATTATGCAGAAAAGACTTGATAAGGCTATGGAACTCGGTGCTGATGGTGTTATAAACGGTAAAGACGAGGATGCTGTTGAGGCTGTTATGAAACTTACAAACGGTGCTGGATGTGACCTTGCAATAGAAACTGCCGGTACAGAATTCACTACTCGTCAGTGCATTCATATGACCAAGAAGGGCAGCAACATTGTGCTTGTAGGTTATTCAAAGACCGGCGAAATGAATTTGCCGATGAGTCTTGTTCTTGATAAGGAATTAACCTTTAAGACTGTTTTTCGCTATCGCAATATTTATCCTATGGCTATTGAAGCTGTTGCATCAGGCAAAGTAAACTTAAAGGGCATTGTAACAGACATATTTGATTTTGATGATATTCAGAAAGCTATGGATAAAAGTGTAGAGGATAAGGCAAACATTGTCAAGGCTGTTATAAAAATGTAAGATAGGTGATATTATGAAAAATCATCAGGAAACAAATGTAAAAATTCCTTTTATAAGCAAACTTGCGTATGGATTTGGTGACATAGGCTGTAATTTCAGTTGGATGTTCGTGGGCAATTTCCTTATGATATTTTACACGGATGTGTGTGGAATACCAATGGCTGCAGTTTCTTTATTGATGCTTATATCAAGATTTTGGGATGCAATTAACGATCCTATAATCGGCTCTTTAAGCGACAGAACCAAAACAAGATGGGGCAGATACCGCCCGTGGCTACTGATAGGTGCTCCTTTAACGGCGATAGTTTTAGTATTTACATTTTGGGCACATCCTACATGGGATGACAATGCAAAAACAATATATATGTATGTTACATACTGTATTCTTGTAGTCGGCTATACCTGCGTAAATATTCCTTACGGCACACTTTGCGGTACATTAACTCAGAATATTGAAGAACGAGCAAAGATAAATGCGTTTCGCTCGGTTTGTGCAATGATTGCAATAAACATAATCAATATGGTTACATTACCTCTTATTACATTTTTCGGCGGCCAGAATCAGTCAAAGGGATACCTTTTGGTTACCATCCTTTACGGTTCAATATTTGTCGCCTGCCATTGGTTCTGCTTTGCAAAGACAAAAGAAGTGGTAAAGCCTCCTGTAAAGGAAAAAATACCTATTAAAATTCAGCTTAAAGCCGCAATGCAGAACAAGCCGTATCTTATAGCATTGGCAGGACAGGTTTTATTCGGCATTACATTATACGGTAGAAATGCAGATCTCTTGTATTACTTTAAATATGTTGAAGGAAATGAGGGGTTCTTTACTATTTATTCACTGATACTTATTGTGCCGTCAATTTTAGGTGCAGGAGCATTCCCGTTTGTATTTAAAAAAGTCGGCAACAAAGGCCGCACAGCTGCAACTTTTGCTGTAGGTACAGGCATATGTATGATTGCTCTGTATTTCTTTAGTGCCTCAAACTCACCTATCGGTTTCTATACAATTTCAGCTCTCTCCCAATTTTTCTTCTGTGGTTTCAATACAGCAATTTATGCAATTGTTCCCGATTGTGTGGAATACGGAGAGTGGAAAACGGGCATAAGAAATGACGGATTCCAATATGCATTTGTTTCCTTGGGAAATAAAGTAGGTATGGCAATCGGAACAGCATTGCTGTCTGCTACACTCAGCGGATTGGGTTTTGTTGCAAACGGTGTTCAGAACAGTGCCGTTCAGGCTACAATGCTTCACTCTTTTTCAACAATTCCGGGTGTGTTGTGGATAATAACAGCTGTTGTACTGTTTTTTTATCAAATAAATAAAAAATCATACAACAAAATCATAACAGAATTAAATTCAAAAAAAGGAGCAGAATAATGATTGATATTGTAAGCTTAGGCGAAATTTTGATAGATTTTACTCCGAACGGAACTAACGAACAGGGAATAGCATTGTTTGCACGAAATCCGGGGGGAGCACCGGCAAATGTTCTTGCAATGAACAGTAAGCTTGGCGGTTCATCGGCTTTTATCGGTAAGGTCGGCAACGATGCGTTCGGTTCTTATTTAAAGGACACATTAAGCAACCATAATATTGATATTACAGGTATGGCAACTGACAGCAATGTGCCGACAACACTTGCTTTTGTTCAGCTTGACAGCAAAGGCGAGCGTTCGTTTTCTTTTTATCGAAATCCAGGAGCAGATATGATGCTTAATGCCGATGAAGTGAAAAAAGAACTTATTGATGAATGCAAAATTTTCCACTTCGGTTCATTATCTTTGACAGATGAACCTTGCAGGAAGGCGACATATGATGCTGTAAATTATGCAAAGAAACTCGGAAAAATAATTAGTTTTGATCCTAATTATAGATCTCTTTTGTGGAGTGATAGGGAAAAAGCGGTAAATGAAATTTCAAGAGCGATTACAATGGCGGATATTTTAAAAGTGTCTGAGGAAGAAATGTATCTTGTTACAGGAGAAACAAATCTTGAAATCGGCTCAAAAAAGCTTTTAAATATGGGTGCGTCATTAGTTTTGGTATCGCTCGGAGAAAAAGGTGCTTGCTATCGCAACAAAAATCATTTTTGTGTATTTCATGCATACAAGGTCGATGCGGTTGATACCACAGGTGCCGGGGATGCTTTTGTAGGTGCAATGTTGTGGCAGTTAAAAAACTATAAACCCGATGAGATTGCTGATATGGTGCTTGATGATAAGATACTTTTTGCAAATGCTGCGGGTGGACTGACTGCAACAAGAATAGGTGCAATTTCTGCGTTGCCCACATTAGATGAAATTAAAATATGTCAGAAAGGTTGACAAGTATATGAAAATAGTAAAAATCAGACTCACACAAGTGGATCAGGTCAGAGAATTTGTTGAATTAACTTCCAACTGTAATTATGATGTTGATTTAGTTTCAGACCGTTATACAGTTGATGCAAAATCTTTACTGGGCATTTACAGTCTTGATTTAAGTAATCCATTGCAAGTTGTTATATACGGTGATGACAGCGAAGAATATGAAAAAGCATTGGAAAAATATAAGATTTGATGATCTGCGTTAAATAGTTTATAAGTTAATATATAGCTTTCCTTAAAACAAAAGTCACGTTGCAAATTTGCAGCGTGACTTTTGCTATTATGAACTAAAAAGCAATCACATCAATTTTGACAATTTCAGCAATTCAATAAGAGTACATATTTCTGCATTACGAAAGAAACTGCGTGCGGCGCTCGGCTATGACCCGATTCGCAATCGCATTGGTGAAGGATATGTTATGGAGGAAGAAAAAGAATGAAAAAGCTATCCTTGCAGTGGCGCATAACTTTGATGACTGCACTTCTTATCGGAGCTACCTGTGTTTTTATGAATGTTCTTATCGGCTATTCCGGCAGCCGTTACATGGATTCCATAGGCTCTTATGTTACAGGTTACGGAGATACGGACAAAGGAGAACCTGACTTTTTCGATCCCGAACACGAAAAGCTTGATCGTGAATTAACTATCGTAATTAACGGAGCACAGGAATCCTTTATCGCTACCAATTGGTATATTACGGCGGCGGCAACATTGTTAGGCGGTGTGCTTGCGTATTTTTTAAGCGGGCATGCGCTGAAGCCTCTGCGTACTTTTACAGCTCGGGTTGAGAAGGTTCAGCCTAACAATTTGACGGATATGAAGATAACCGAAGAGGTTTTGCCTGAAATGAGACAATTTGTCAAGTCATTCAATCTGATGCTTGACCGTCTTGATGAGGGATTCACAGCTCAACGACAGTTCACGGGAAATGCGGCGCACGAGTTGCGTACGCCGCTTTCGCTTATGCAGGCACAGCTTGAACTTTTTTCGGCAGAGCATCCCGAGGTATTGCCGGAAACGGCTGAGTTTCTCCGATTGTTATGTGAGCAGACCGAACGAATGACGCAAATGACAAAAACCTTGTTGGAAATGAGTAAGCTTTGTACAGTATCGTGTGCCGACCGCATAGAGATAGGATCTATGGTAGAAGAAATTTTCACTGACCTTGCGCCCCTTGCAGAGAAGAACAATATTGCACTTGAAAGCACGGGCGATGCTGTTATGACAGGCAGTGACACGCTGATTTACCGTTTGTTATATAATCTGACCGAAAACGCTATACGCTACAACCGTTTTGACGGTACAGTGAATATTAACGTAACGCACAAAGACAATCAGCTTGTTATTACGGTTGCGGATACCGGCTACGGCATCCCCGAACAATACAGAGAAAGTATTTTTCAGCCCTTCTTTCGTGTGGATAAATCCCGAAGCAGGGAATACGGCGGCGTAGGCTTGGGGCTTTCTTTGGTGTGGGAAATCGTCACACTGCACAATGGTAAAGTTCGTGTGGAAGAAAGTTCGGAAAAGGGTACTGCTATATCAGTAAAGTTCCCGACAGATGCGATAAAATTTTAATATTTTGCAATTTTTTTTTAGTAAATTGTTGAAATTACCGTAGTCCTGTGTTATACTATAGTTAATTAATTGATTAGTTATCAAAAGGAAGCGAACATTATGAGAACAACAGAGGAACAACACAACGAGCGTAAGCGGGAAATGATGGAAAAATGCTTTGAATGTTATGCTGAAAACGGGCTGACCGGTACGGGTATCAAGGCTTTGGCGGCAGCGTGTGGGTGTACAACGGGAAATCTGTATTCCTATTTCAATAGTGTGGATGAACTGATTATTGAATCAACTGCATACTGTATGGAAAAGGTTGAGGATGATTTTATGGAAAAAGCCCCCACCGACCCGAATGATGTTGTCCGATTTGTGAGAGAGGTTCCGTATTGGACCGCAAAGAAGCACGGCAAAAAATATCGGCTGATGTATCAGGTCTATACTCATCCGAAATATATTGAGCACGGCAAGAAATTCTTTGAGGGAGTGAATGAGCGCTATACCGAATATGCCAAGCGGTTGGAGCCGAAAATCGGTATTCCGTACACGGTGATTACACCGCTGATTTTTATATTTGTTCGTGCCTGTGTACACTATGCTATGTTTGAGGATGAATATTATTTAAAAACCCAAATGGAGGTCTTAAAACAGGGTGTTGCCCTGTTTGCGGATAAATACCGTTCACAATATTTGAAGGGAGGAAACGGAAAATGAAAAAACGAATACTTTGTACACTGCTCACCCTATGTATGGTGATGTGTGCCGTTTTACCTATGGTGAGCTATGCCACTCTGGGAGTATCGGCATCCGACTCGAGTGCATACGGTACACTGCTCACACCCGACACAACCCCACCGGCCGGATGGGCAGAGGATGAAAGCAACCCGTACGGAACAAAAAAAGGTCAGCCCTTTGCCATCACCCCATGGTATGAGCCGATCATTTACAGCTATCGCAACGCAGAGGGGCAGGCGGCGCAGGATCATACCAAGGTGTACAGTAAGTGGAATTTCGGTATCAACATTGCCGAATGTACACCGAGTGCCCATCGGGTTTCTGCTGTCGATAATGTTGCATTTGCTGTTGGAACAGCTTACGACCCACTCGGCACGGGCAGAAACGATCATGCCATCTTTGTCGGTCTTTGCGATATGGATAATTCCAAGAACACTGCGAAGATCTGCTACTGGGTACAAAACCTTGTAAACAACAAGCGCTCCGAGCTTCAGAAAATTGCCGACGCTCCGATGTGGGCGTGCAAGAAACCCGGTTACGGCGAGCTGGAATACCAGGAATTCCGCCACTATTTCAATGTCACGGCGGGCGACTATGATGGTGACGGAAAGATGACCGCCGTTATCACCTACGTCGGCAATGATGATTTATGGGGAATCGCCGGCACGGGAATTGCCGGAGAGCAGGGACTTTCAAGAAAATCGTTTGTCAAATCCAAGGGCAGCGGCAATGCCTATTTCGACGGCTGGAACACAACTCTGTATGAGCGCGACCAGATCACGAAGTCGCTTGTCTCGGCGGATATTGACCGTGACGGCTGCGATGAGCTTATCGTGTACGCAGGCATTGCCGAGCCGGATAAGATCGACGGCAGGAACAAGGAGATTTCCGGCGATTCCTTCCGTAAGGCTGTTTCAAAGCTCTCGGTATACAAAGCCGAAAACGGAAACCTCAAAAGAGTGGATCAAAAGTCCCTGATGACCCTGAACCGCGAGGATGAAAAAGCGGACGGCAGCCGTTACTACGATCATATCCGCTACGGAAACCTTGCCGCGGGAGACATCAACGGCGACGGCTGGCAGGAAATCATAATTGCCGGATATTTCCGTGAAGTCAGGGAAGAAAAGAAGAAGGGCTTTATCTGGGACAAGAAGACCGACGACGAAAATATGGGCTTTGCCGTTTATTACGGTCAGAACAAGTCAATAACGAATGTGCAGAAAACCACCATGAGCGGTTATACCGCAAATGGAACAACGGATCAGGGCGTGAAGCCGAAGCCTGCCATGACAAGCGTTGCGATCAACGGCAGAGGTACGCCGGAGCAGGTATGGATCGCAGGCGGACTGTATGAGGTTCAGCAGAACGGCGCGCTTAATCTTCTGCGCGACACCGCGCGCGAAAAGAATTCAAGCGCGAGATGGTGGTGGTATCAGGATGTCATCGCCGGCAATTTTGACCACAACACGGAAGGCCGCGAGCAGGTGATCGCGCTTGCCGCCGAAAGGCAAAAGGGAAGCGGTTCGGCTCGTAAATTCGACCTGTTCACCGATGTTTTCTACGGCGAGAATTTCGGCAGCGGCACTCTTTCAGTTGCAGGGAAGTATACGGTGACGGCAGAAAAGGATGAGTTTTCCAAGCTGTGCCACGATGCCGACCTTGCATGGGATATGCCGTATAACTGCATACTGCTTGCGGCAGATGTAAACAAAGACGGTCTGTATGCCCGATATGAAGGCAAGGGCTACGGATATTCCGATGCACAGGTGCAGGCGGTGCTCCAGGCGGCTCCGTATTTCTCGGAGCTCGGTGACTATGATCTTGATTTCTCCGACGGCTCAACCACTTATACCTTCTCCTCCGGCTATTCGGACACGAAATCCTCATCGCACAACACCTCCTTCGGTGCGTCCATCGTCGCGCAGGGAGATCTGAAGGTGTGGAGATACGAGGCAACCCTCGGATACACCATGGATTTTACAAAGAGCACAGAGGATACCCTTTCAAAGGAATACAGTGCCTCCTTCAATGCCGGCGGCAACGATTCTGTGGTGCTGTACCGCGTGCCGGCGACAACCTATTATTACTCACTTTATGACCCGCAAAAGGGCGATTTTGATCTCAGCGAGAAAAACACCATCGCCCTGATGATCCCCGGGCAGCCGGTCTACACCATGCTTGACCGTGAATATTACGATGAGTTTGCGGTACTGTATAACGAAACCTACAAGAAAGACATTGCAGCAGGAAGGGCAAAGGCACTGCCGATACTGACCAACTCTGTTTTGCCGGAGAACGCCGAGGGTGACCCGTTCGCCTATTGGTCGGATCCCGGCTCAACCGACCGTTCGGTTACGCAATTTGAGTCGCTCAGTAAGCAGAAATATGAGCTTGGCTTCGGCGCAAGCAGTATCACAAACGACTGGACGACCACATCTGAGCACGCCGAGGGAGTTGAGATGGCTCACGGCTTCTCCGCTTCGATGAAAAGCACATGGGGCGTAGACGCATTCAATATGGGTTTTCTAATCGATTTGAGCTACAGCAAAGCAACAGGTACGGTCTACACCACGACCGAAAGTAGCGGCGCCAGCGGTACGGTAAACAACATCGACCGCCGTTCGCTCCTTGCCTCCTACGGAATCGACTACGATGTTTCAAACAAATACGGCTTTACCTGGGATTTTGGTATGCGTACATGGACGGCAGGAGATCAGAAGATTCCTGTGTTCGGATATGTGCTGACCAATCTTCGTGCCGCACCGCCCATACCTACACTTACAGGCGTATCCGTAACGGACAATCAAAGTGCAAAAATCACCTGGAAGGCACCGACTGCAGACAGCAGACGCCCCTATACAGGGTATCATATCTGGATGCGTATGGATGACGGCGATTTTGTGCGTGTGACTGATGCTCCGCTGTCGGATTCGACCTTTGAATATACATACGATAATCTGGAAAAGGATACCACCTACACCTTTGCGGTTTCCTCTGTCGGCAATAACGGAACGGTATCGGCATTATCCAATGCCAAAACCTTCTCAACCTTTACAGGATCGGACGGCAGAGAAATAGAATTACGCAGTGACGGCAGCAGTATCCAGTGGAGATATGAGGGTGAAAGTGATGACGCTTACCGTGTTCTTGTATCACTTTCCGAGTTAAATGGAAATGACGGCGCAGATGGAAAGCAAATTGAACTGAATGTATATAATGGATTTATACAGTGGAAGTACAGCGATGATTCTGTCTGGAATAATTTGATTGCTTTGTCGGAGCTGACGGGCGAAAAAGGCGAAAAAGGCGATAAAGGTGACAAGGGTGACAAAGGCGACAAGGGAGAAACAGGTGCGCCCGGTCAGGACGGAAAAGACGGTGCAACGCCAAAGCTAAAAATAGGTGATGATAACTTCTGGTATATCTCCTATGACGACGGACAGACATGGGTATCCCTCGGTGTGAAAGCCACCGGAGAGAAGGGTGATACCGGTGAAACCGGACAACAAGGCGAAAAGGGCGACAAAGGTGACAAAGGCGACAAGGGCGAAACAGGTACACCCGGTCAGGACGGAAAAGACGGTGTAACGCCTAAGCTAAAAATAGGTGATGATAACTTCTGGTATATCTCCTATGACGACGGACAGACATGGGTATCCCTCGGTGTGAAAGCCACCGGCGAAAAGGGTGATACCGGTGAAGCCGGACAACAAGGCGACAAGGGCGACACAGGTACACCCGGTCAGGACGGAAAAGACGGTGCAACGCCTAAGCTAAAAATAGGTGATGATAACTTCTGGTATATCTCCTACGACGACGGACAGACATGGGTATCCCTCGGTGTGAAAGCCACCGGAGAAAAGGGCGATACCGGTGAGGCCGGACGACAAGGCGAAAAGGGCGATACCGGTGAAGCCGGACGACAAGGCGAAAAGGGCGATACCGGTAAAGCCGGACAACAAGGCGAAAAAGGCGACACCGGAGAGAAAGGTGCATCGGGACAGAACGGCAAGGACGGAACAAATGGAACAAACGGTGCAAACGGCTCTGACGGCAAAGACGGTAAGGACGGCATCGGAATAGCCAAAGCGGAGATCAACGCAGACGGCGAGCTTGTTATCACCTACACCGACGGCAAGGTAGTCAATCTTGGTAAAGTTGTCGGTGCGGACGGCAAGGACGGTCTTACCCCATTTATCGGTGAAAACGGCAACTGGTGGATTGGTGAGAAAGACACCGGTGTGAAAGCGGTGGCAGATGTAGCCGTTCCCGCAGGCTTCGGAAACATATCCGAAGGAAACATATCCGAACCCGCATCTTCACCTGCTTTGGTTGCAATAGGCTCTGTTGCAGGAGTTGCGCTGCTTGGCAACCTCGGCTTAATCTTATACATTGTACTGAAAAAGAAAAAAGTATAGTTTGAGATTGCAAAACGGAGGTAACAGAATATGAAAAAACGAATACTTAGTATCTTGCTGACTTTATGCATGACGCTCTGTCTTACGCCGATAAGCGTGTTTGCCGAGGAGGTTGGGGCAGAGGGCTCTGCCTGGGTACAGCTTGGCACAACCGCACTGAATAAAAATGTAAACACAGCGACCGCACCGACTGTGTATTTCGGGCAAAACCATGAAAATAATCCCGCTGCATGGCGAGTTATCGGCTATGACGGAAGCGGTGTTACAAGCTCACAGGGGGATATTACCCTGCTCGCGGCAGGCGCTATGGGAGTTATACCATTTGCCGATACCATATTAAACAACGAATACGCACCGAGTAATTTGAAAGCCACAATAGATGCGCTTGCGGAAAAGCTGACGACAGAAGAAAATGCTGCCGTAAAGAAACGGGCGCTTACAAGCGGAAGTTACGACGGAGAGAATACCGACTGTGTAGCGGGAGGGCAGGTGGATAACGCTGTATTCTGGCCACTTTCCGCAAAAGAGGCTATTGTTGTAAACAACGATCTGCGTGCCTTGAATCCTGCACATCCGAATTGGGTGACAACCGCTTGGTGGCTGCGCTCCCCCGGCTCCAATAAATATAATGTCGCCGTCGTGCGTAGTGATGGTTCTGTCGAATACTCTGGGTACACTATGCTCATTTTCAATAATCATCGGACTGTTCGTCCCGCTTTTAACTTAAATCTGAACTCTGTCCTTTTTGCATCTGCCGCTGTGGGCGGAAAGCCTGACGGAGGGCTGACCGAAGTTTCCAAATACAGCGGAAACGAATGGAAACTGACGCTTTTAGATAGTAGACGCAATTTTGCCGTAACGGAAAAAGCTGTCTGCGCCGACCCCAACGATACCATTACGCTGAATTACAGCGGAGCGACCACAGGGGCAAATGAATATATCTCCGCCATCATTGCGGATAACAACGGCGCACAGTATTATGGCAGAGTAGCACAGCCTACTGCCGAAAGCGGAACGGTTGAAATCAAAATCCCGTCTGATATTGCACCCGGCAACTATACCTTAAAAGTTTTCAGCGAGCAGTACAACGGCGATTATAAAACCGACTACGCAAGCAATTTCACAGACATTGCGCTGACGGTGGAAAAGCAGGTGGAAGAGCAGTTTTCCCTCACCCCCGGCGGCAGATATTATTTTGACCTATCAGCGATGAATATTCCCGGAACGGCAAACGGCGATCTGCCGGACACGACGCTGCACTATGTTCCCTTTACCTATGCGGGAACAATAGAAGCCTACAAGCTCACGTCTGCGATGGCGACCACCGAGGAATATGCACAGCAGAACAAATACGCCCACAGCCTGTTTGTGGCGGACTATGCCGTAACGCATACGGTAAGCTGGGATGACTTAAATACGAAAGGTCTGATTTTCGGCAAAAATTATGCCAGCGGCGGCGTGGACTACACCATGCGGGCGCCGTCGGCAGGGAGTCAGTCTAATAATAATAATGGCAAAGACGATAGTAGTACGCGAGGCATCCCGAAAAGCAACGAATGGGATGCGATTTTAGATAAGGCAAATCAAGACTGGAAGGATAATACATCTGGGTATATCAAAAACTGGTCACGTAAGTATTCCTTTGGACAGGACAACCATGCTGATGCGTCGATCCGTGCGGTTCGCGGGCACGGTTCGGCCCGCTACTGGCGCAGCTACTATGCTTCGTACTCCCTCCTGTTCGTCGGTTTCCGCCCCGTCCTTGAAGTCCTGAACCCCGGCACACTGGGTTCTGACGGACTAAAGGTCGTTACCCTTGACCTTGGCGGCGGCAAGCTGGGTAATAGCTCCGAGGATATTCAAATCATCGTGAAAACCGGCAGCGAGTTTACCGCGCCTGCGTCCGACGGTCTGACCCGCCCGGACGGGGATGCAGGAAGTTTCTTTATGTGGCTTGGCAGCAACGGTAAATTCTACGCCCCCGGCGACAGTGTTCCGGCTGAGGTGACGAAACTGACGGCGCAGTGGACAGCCCCGACCTACGCCGTAACCTTGAATACGAACGGCGGCACGATCAACAGCGGCAATGTCACAAGCTACACCTACGGCGTGGGCGAAACACTCCCGACAGATGTGACGCGCACCGGGTACACCTTCAAGGGCTGGTATGACAACGAAAATCTGACCGGCTCTCCTGTTACGGCGATCAGCAACACCGAAACGGGCAATAAGGAATACTGGGCGAAGTGGGAAATCAATCAGTACACAATAACCTTTGATACCAACGGCGGAAGTGAGATTGCACCTATCACGCAGGATTATGGCACAGCAATTACCGCCCCTGCCGACCCGACAAGAAAAGGCTATACCTTTAAGGGTTGGGATAAGGAAATCCCCAAAACTATGCCTGCGGAGAATATGACGGTTAAAGCACAATGGGAAATCAATCAGTACGCAATAACCTTTGATACCAACGGCGGAAGTGAGATTGCACCTATCACGCAGGATTATGGCACAGCAATTACCGCCCCTGCCGACCCGACAAGAAAAGGCTATACCTTTAAGGGCTGGGATAAGGAAATCCCCGAAACTATGCCTGCGGAAAACATTACAATCACGGCACGGTGGAGAGATACCGAAAAGCCAACGGGCGAAATTATCATAGGTACAAATAAATGGAATAAATTCTTAAACGAGCTTACCTTTGGCATATTCTTTAAGGTCACACAGGAGGTAACTATAAATGCCGTTGATAACAGCGGAACTGTGTTTGTATCCTATTTGGTAACAGATAAGGATCTCTCCGAGGCTGAGCTGGACTCTCTTGTATTCCGTGCGTATGAAGAACCGTTTTGCATAGACCCTAACGGAGAATATATTGTTTATGTAATGCTTGTTGATGAAAACATTAACATAACATACCTTCGCTCCGACCGATTAACGCTTGATAATATTCATCCTGTAATCGGCGGTATTGAGAACGGCAAGACCTATTGCGAAGCGCAGACCGTAACGATTGACGAGAAATATGTAGATACCGTCACCGTAAACGGAAAGGCGGCTACGCTTGACGCAAACGGAGGTTTTGTTCTCCCTCCGACAAACGGCGAGCAGAAGATAGTTGTCACCGACAAAGCGGGTAATAATGCAGAGATGACCGTAACAGTCAACAACGGTCATACCTTTGGTGAATGGGTATCTGACAATGACGGTACGCATACCCGAAAATGTACCGTTGACGGCTGCAATGCGTTTGAAACCGAAAATTGCTCAGGCGGCAATGCCACCTGTACCCAAAAGGCGGTATGTGATGTCTGCGGCAAGGCCTACGGAGAACTTGACAAAACAAACCACGAGGGCGGTGTACAGGAGTGGACGACAAGAACCGCTTTTGTTCACGAGCAAAAATGGAACTGCTGTGGTGCAGTAATTGTGACAAGCGAAGTACATGAGTGGAAAGACGGTGTGTGCCGAGAGTGTGGATATGTATGCCTGCATAATGACGCAGACAAAAACCATATCTGCGACTACTGTAAAAAGACAATCTCTACTTATGAAAATGCGGCAACCGAAGAAATCAAAAATGCTGACACCGTAACGGCTAAACTGCCTGATGATTCAAAATCTCCTCAGACAGGTGACAACAGCAACATTATTTTGTGGATTGCATTGCTGATTATCAGCGGCGGCGTTATGAAAGGAGTAACGGCATTTGGTAAGAATAAAAAACATTCTGCCAAAATTAAAGATAAGTAATATCTTACGCTCTGTCATGAAAATATAGTGAATACGGCACAGTGGTCATAGAAACCTCTGTGCCGTATTTCTTTCAGGGCGACTGATTTTGAAAAACTTGGCGAGTATCTTAAAAATCTCGTTTTATACAGACGGCTGCAAGGCAGTCAGAAATTTTACATTTTTTAGATGGTATAATTACATTGTATATTTTAAATTAAATTATGATATAAGGCGATTATATGTCAAATGCAATTCCTACAGAACTTTCGGTAAACGGTAAAAAT
>OLGY01000266.1_pt1 | contig 41492 bp, 36 predicted proteins | sample 1605951 | NCBI WGS metagenome assembly OLGY01 (sample SAMN03283280) | human gut metagenome | biome: human-associated habitat; material: feces | host: Homo sapiens | place: Peru | collected 2012
ATAGTACCTGCTTGCGAATTTGTTAAATTTGTACAACTGTTTATCGTCAAAATTGTGTTTCGCAATTGCCTAATATATTTTTGGAAGAAAGGAGAACGACTTGGAGAAGAAAAGATATTTGGGTTTTGAGATTAAGAAGATGGATAATATCATATTCCGCAAGCTTAAGAAGAAGCTTGTGGACGCCGGCTTTGACGAAGTGACAGTGATGCACGGACATATTCTTGGCTACCTGTACAGGCATAAGGGTACGGATGTATACCAAAAAGACATTGGCGAGGCATTCGGCATCGGTAAGTCATCCGTCACGAATATATTGCAGCTCATGGAAAAGAAGGGCTATCTGGTATGCCGCACGGACGACAACGACGGGCGCTGCAAGAAGATAGTTCTCACACAGAAGGGTGAGGAGACTCATGCCGCGACCGTGAAAGTAATCGACATGCTGCATGAGGAGCTTGAGCAGAATGTTACGGAAGAAGAAAAACGGGTCTTTTTGAATGTAATAGAAAAGATGAAAAAAAATATCAATGATACGAATAAGGAGGATGAACAGTGCTAAAGACATTAGGTGCTTATGTAAAAGAGTATAAGAGAGCATCCATCGCTACACCTTTTTTTATGATTTTAGAGGTGCTTATGGAAATGCTCATTCCGTATCTGCTCTCATCACTTATCGACAATGGTGTTGAGAAGGGTGATATGGGCTATATACTCATGGTCGGCGGCTGCATGGTAGTGATTGCCATGGTCGGATTGTTTGCCGGAATCATGGGTGGTGTTTATGGGGCGAAGGCCTCAACAGGTTTTGCAAAGAATCTCAGAAAGGGTATGTTTGACAATATCCAGACCTACGCCTTTTCTAACATTGACAAGTTCAGCACAGCGGGACTTGTGACAAGACTTACAACGGACGTCACAAATGTACAGAATACATATCAGATGCTCTTAAGAATGTGTATGAGGGCACCGGTGAGCTTAATCTGTGCGATGATAATGTCGTTTATCATCAGTCCGCGCATTGCATTTATATATCTTATCGCGCTGGTGATACTCTCATGTATTCTTGCCGTCATCATAGGACATGCGACCAAGTATTTCAATGCGGCGTTTCCTAAGTACGATGAGCTGAACGCGAGTGTCCAGGAGAATGTATCGGCAATCCGTGTTGTCAAGGCATATGTCCGTGAGGATTATGAGAAGAAGAAATTCAAGAATGCCAGCAACAATATCTACAAGATTTTTGTGAAAGCGGAAAAGACAGTTGCATACAACAACCCTGTTATGCAGGTTACGGTATACACCTGTATTCTCCTTATAAGCTGGGTCGGTGCAAAGATGATTGTCGGTTCGGGTGGAGCACTTCTCACAGCAGGTAAGCTTATGAGCCTCCTGTCCTACTGTATGACAATTCTTATGAACCTTATGATGGTTTCCATGATATTCGTAATGATTTCGATGAGTGTGGCAAGTGCAAAGCGTATCGCAGAGGTGCTTGAGGAGAAGCCGGATATCACCAATCCTGATAACCCTTGCTATGAGGTTAAGGACGGAGAGATTGTGTTTGACCATGTAAACTTCGGCTACAACAAGGGAGCGGACAAGAGAGTGTTAAATGACATAAACCTCACAATCAGGTCCGGAGAGACAATCGGTATCATAGGAGGAACGGGAAGCTCTAAGTCAAGCCTTGTAAACCTTATCAGCCGACTCTACGATGTGGATGAGGGAAGTGTCAGGGTTGGCGGAAAGGACGTAAGAGAGTACGATATTGAGACTCTCCGTGATGAGGTCAGCGTTGTCCTTCAGAAGAATGTGCTTTTCTCGGGAACAATTCTTGACAATCTCCGCTGGGGTGATAAGAATGCCACGGATGAGGAGTGCATGCGTGCTTGTAAGTTAGCGTGTGCCGATGAATTTATAGAGAAATTTCCTGACAAGTATAACACATATATTGAGCAGGGCGGTACGAATGTGTCCGGCGGACAGAAACAGCGTCTGTGTATCGCAAGAGCACTTCTCAAAAAGCCTAAGATACTCATTCTCGATGACAGCACAAGTGCCGTAGATACAGCCACGGATGCCAAAATCCGTCATGCTTTTGCGACGGAGATTGCACAGACAACAAAAATTATTATTGCACAGAGAATATCAAGTGTTCAGGGTGCTGACCGTATCATAGTTATGGATAACGGACGTATCAACGGAATCGGAACACATGATGAACTGCTTGCTTCCAATGAGATATACCGCGATGTATATGAGTCACAGACCGGAGGCAGCGGTGATTTTGATGAAAACGGAGGTGAAGCATAATGCCGGGACCAATGGGAGGAAGACCGCCAAGAGGAGCGAAGCCTACAGTCGCTAATCCTGGAAAGGTATTTAAAAGAATAATAGGCTTTGTGGCTAAGAATTATCTGCTGCAGTGCATAGTGGTTCTTGTATGTATTGTAATCACTGTATTTTCTACGATACAGGGAACCATGTTTATGAAAACACTTATTGACCAGTATATTATGCCGCTGATGCAGCAGACCGTACCTGATTATACGGAGCTGCTCCACGCCATCATAAGAGTGGCATGCTTCTATGCGGTGGGTGTTATAGCAGCCTATGTAAATACAAGAATGATGGTTTATGTTACACAGGGAACCATGAGAAGCTTAAGGGATGAGCTTTTTGTACACATGGAGTCCCTTCCTATAAAATATTTTGATACACATGCACATGGCGACATAATGTCAATCTACACGAACGATGTCGATACACTTAGGCAGATGATAAGCCAGAGTATTCCGCAGCTTATCAACAGTTCAATCACCATTATCGGAATACTTGCGAGCATGATTATCCTCAATGTGCCGCTCACGCTCCTGACTCTTGTCCTTGTGGGACTTATGCTGGTTGTAACAAAGAAGGCTACAGGAATGAGTGGAAAGTATTTCGTTAAGCAGCAGAAGAACTTAGGCGAGGTCAACGGCTTCATCGAGGAGATGATGGGCGGTCAGAAGGTTGTCAAGGTATTCTGCCATGAGAAGGAGAACATTGAGCACTTTGATAAGATTAATGAAGAACTCTGTGACAGTGCCTACAATGCGAACAAGTTCGCCAACATCTTAGGACCTATCAATGCGCAGATAGGTAACATCAGCTATGTTATCATAGCTATAGCCGGAGGTGCGCTTGCACTCGGCGGAGTCGGCGGCTTTACACTTGGAGGTCTTGCAAGCTTCCTGACCTTCAATAAGAACCTTAACATGCCCATCAATCAGGTGAGCATGCAGTTTAACAGTATTATCATGGGACTTGCGGGTGGCGAGAGAATATTCAAACTTCTTGACGAGGTTCCTGAGGTTGACGACGGATATGTTACCCTTGTAAATGCAGTCAAGGATGGCGGTACAATCAAGGAGAGCGAAAAGCGTACAGGAATGTGGGCCTGGAAGCATTACCACAAGGACACAGGCATTACCGACTACAAGGAATTGAAGGGTGATGTGGTATTTGATGATGTGGATTTCGGTTACAATCCGGACAAGATAGTTCTTCACAACATAAAGATGTTCGCTGAGCCGGGACAGAAGATTGCCTTCGTAGGCTCAACCGGAGCAGGTAAGACGACAATAACAAATCTTATCAACCGCTTCTATGATATTCAGGATGGTAAAATCCGCTACGACGGAATCAACATCAACAAGATTAAGAAGAGCGATTTGAGAAAGTCCCTCGGTATAGTATTGCAGGACACACACCTCTTTACCGGAACGGTTATGGAGAATATCCGCTACGGCAAGCTCGATGCGACCGACGAGGAGGTGTATGCGGCTGCCAAGCTTGCCAATGCAGACAGCTTCATAACAAAACTTTCCGATGGTTATAACACGATGCTCACGGGAGACGGTGCTAACCTAAGCCAGGGGCAGAGACAGCTCCTTGCAATCGCGAGAGCGGCAATCGCAGACCCGCCTGTTCTCATTCTCGATGAGGCAACATCATCAATCGATACGAGAACCGAGAAGATGGTTCAGGACGGCATGGATAAGCTCATGCACGGCAGAACGACCTTTGTTATCGCGCACAGACTCTCAACCGTTAAGAACAGTGATTGTATCATGGTTCTTGAGCAGGGAAGAATAATCGAGAGAGGAACCCACGATGACCTTATAGAGCAGAAGGGAAGATACTACCAGCTCTATACGGGAAATAGTATTGCAGGGTAATTCCGGCACTATAATAAGAACCTGACTACTGCTTTGTGGTCAGGTTCTTAAAAAATATTGCGGATGAATAAAAAGTATTATCCTTCCAGTCAAAGCGGCATACACCGTTATACTTGGAAACAATCGTCTTTACGGACAGGGTGCCGAGCCCTATTCCCGTATGCTTTGAGGAGAAGAAATTATCGTCCGGTGATTTGCGTATTTTATTGGCAAAAGAATTGTCAACAGTTATACAGAGCGAGTGCACATCATTTGTCGCGCGTATAATAATCTGTTTTTGCGGGTCTGTACATGCCCTGCAGGCATCCAGGGCATTTTCAAGAAGATTTCCCAGAAGAACGACAAGGTCACTGCTGTCGATTCCACAATTCTCGGGAATATTTACATAAGCGGAGTATGTGACATTATACTGCTCTGCCTCCTGTGCGTAGTAGTGAAGAACCACGTTGGCGGCACTGTTCTCACAGAAGGATATAGGTGTATTGTCAGGCATCTTTTTTTTGTATTGGTCCAGGTAAAGCTCAAGCCCGGAATAATTATGTGCATTCAGATAATCCTGCATTATCGCAATGTGATGATGCATATCATGTGCGGCACGACGGGCATCGTTGATTCGTGTCTGAAGCCTTTCATATTGCAGAGTCTGGAGCTGAAGCTGGTGATTCTGCTGCTGCAGATTCAGAATTTTATTTTGATCCAATATCAGCTTGGATACTATGTAATAGACTAAAATTGCTCCTGCATTGATGAATAGAAGTATGATGGCGTTTTTTGGAATCAACGCAATCTCAAGGCTTGTGAGCGTGGAATTGCCGTAAATCACATAGTACCAGATCAGATAAAAGGTAGTTGGAATGAGCCACAGATAGTTCCAGTCGTGTCCCGAGGTATGGGCTGACATGGCAGGAGCATAGATGTACTTTATGAAATGAAATACAGGGAAAGCGATGGCTGCCTCAACGAGCAGGATAAAAAGTGACATGGAATAGCGGTACTGTTGTAGTGCGAGGTCGGGAAAGAACAGTCCTTCGAGACATTTAGAAGCAATAACGGTAAAATTGGCAATGTTAGAGAGCATCAGGAGCGTGAATAAAAGCTGCCCCGGATGTTTTTTTATTGCCGTAAAATAGAAAACGGCGTATGAAGCCGTGCTGATCAGTGACAGGATGCCGGTGGTGCTGCCCGGGAAGAAGGAAGCATATAATCCGACAAAAACCTGTATGCATGTGAGTGCGGCTATGAGCAGTGCGGTCTTTTGACACGAAAATCTGAGATTATCGCGAAAAGGATAGAGTGCCAGCGCAAGAAACGGCAAAAAATTGAGCAGCGAGTACAGACATACCTCGAGAATGCGGTAAATCGGTTGAATCATTGCAGCAGCTCCTTTCTGATTTGTTCGAAGCGAAATGAAGAGTAGGCATTCAATACCTCAGAGGCCTTACGGCGGCTTATCGGAAGCCTCGTTCCGTCGGACATCAGGAAAGTGTCGTCTGCCTGGGTTGCCACTTCATAGAAGTTGACAACGATGCCCTTGCAGGGGCTGTAAAAAAATGAATATGAACAGAGCAGGTCCTCAATTTCCGAGAATGTGGTCCTGAGATTGACGTTACGGTACTGCTTACAGTGCAGGGTTATGCGGTGCGACGCGCAGTCTGCGTACAGGATGCTTCGCAGAAGTATTTTTTCTCCGTTCGGAAGAAGAACCGTGCGTGACAGCTCAAGCTCCTTATAATTAATGCGGTTCAGCATATAGGATACGTGTTCCCTGTCAAAAGGCTTCTTTAAGTAATAGCAGGCATTTACTTCATAGCTTTCGGCGGCAAACTCGTTGCTTGTAGTCCCGAACGCGATGAGAACATGTGAATCCCTCTTTCTGATTTCTCTTGCCACCTCTATTCCGTTGAACTCTCCCATATAAATATCGAGTACAATCAAATCATAGGAATTATCGGTAAAGCTTTTTAAAAATTCGTCTCCGCCCGTAAATTCAACTATATCGCAGTCTGAAATCAAGTTCTCCGTAAGACAGCGGTGCAGCGTCTGCAGGTCATCCCTGTTATCGTCGACCAGTGCAATTCGCATGATGTCCCCTTCTTTCATAAGTGTGTAATTGATTAAATGATAGCCTAATTTGACATAAAAGACAAGAAAAAATGATACCGCTTGTGTCACAAAAACGCCGATTGTGACGGCAATATTGCGTATCAGTTCTCTTTCGGGTAAAATAAAGATGTATGTTTAAACAAAATAGGCAATTGCAAAACCATATATTTGAAAGCGTACGTTGTACAAATTTAACAATTCACCGCAGGCACGCTGTCGCTACATGAATCACGCAACGGTACATAACGCAGTAAAATACACTGCTAAGTACCGGCGGCTTCATAGTACCTGCTTGCGAATTTGTTAAATTTGCACAACTGTTTATCGTCAAAATTGCGTTTCGCAATTGCCTATTTAAACAAAAATATGAAGGGAGAATGGAAGAAACTTATGAAAATACGTTTAAACGGAAAGAGTTTTAAAGGAGCAAAGCGGATAGCCGGCATCATGCTGGCTGTATTGCTGGCACTGGTGTTTGTTGTGCCGGGTACCACGGTCTTTGCGGAGGATGACGGAACCGAGAGCTTATCGGCAGATACGGGCGAGACAATCCTGATTAAAGGTAACTGCGTCTTTGCCAACGGTATTCCGATTGTGATTAAAGAGAACAACGGAATTACGAGCATCTACAGCCAGGATGGAACTCTGCTGTCCGGTGCTGAGGATGTAAGCAATAAGTGGATTTTTGGCGGATGGAATGGCGGAAAACATTCGGCAAATACATCGGTTACGATGGAAAGCGGAGTTGTGACGAAGAATATTTATGGCGGAAGTTTATCGGGAACCATAGAGGGAGACACTTCTGTGGAGATAAAGGGCGGCACGGCAGGCTGGGTTTACGGAGGCGGAGAAGGCAGTACCGTCAACGGAACCGCAAAGGTGACGGTCTATGCGGGAGCTAGAATCTGGGGAGGAGAAGCATCCAATACAACCGCGGATGCCTCTAACAGAGGTACTGTTTTCGGCGGCGGTTTTGATGGTACGGTGGAAAAGACTGAGGTGACTCTGCTTGGAGGAGATTTTGGCTGGGCTTACGGCGGGGGACAGAATTGTACCGTCGATTCTACCGATATTAAGCTGTTGGGAAATCCTGACTTATGGTGCAGTGTCTACGGCGGAGGCAACGGAGGAAGCATCAGGACGGCAAATCTTACCGTTAGAAAGATAGATCCGGGTTGGGCAGTCTATATGTATGGCGGAGGCTGGAATGATAGTGTGACACAAGCAAATATTACCATAGGAGGAGACGTCCGTCTTGCCGGAAATGTCCCGATTTATGCTACGGGAAGCGGTGAAACTAACTCATCCAATACAAGTAAGGTAGAGAATGTAAACTTTGTGATTGATAACTTTGACATGATAACAACGGGAAACACGACGGTGTGCGGTCCGCTGGTGGGAACTAATGTGACTGGAACGGCAGAGGTACTTGTGACAGGAACAAAAAGCAATGGCACGAGCATGCAGCTTTGGTCAAAGGATATTGATAAAATAAGGGTGGAGCAGGGCTCGGTAATCTTATTCGGAGGCAATCTGGAAGATCCGGAAAATCCAATACAGCCGTTGGAGCTTGGCTGCCTTGAGCTTGCAAGCAGCGGCGAGGCTGTTTTCCCATACGGAAACAAGTCGGTTGTGATTGAGGAACTCGCGGGCAGCGGAACCCTTACATTTGAGGGACAGATAATGCAGCCTGCGACGATCACGGGCGTAAAGAAGGTGTCATCGACCGCGGCAGCACCGCTTCAGATTGATGCAAGAGGCGCAAGCATTGTCATTGATGATACAGTATTCATAAGCGGAACGGGTGTCACATCGGCTGCGGTCTTCAGATCGGAGCTATCCAACTACACAGCAGTGCTTGTCGATGACGGAATACAGCTTAAGCCTTCATCAACCGTGAAGAAATACACAAGCATTTCCCGCGCGGAGTTTGACAAGAACAGTTATACATACGGAGATGTAATGACACTTTCGATTGATGCGATTGTGACGGGCGGAGCACCTCTTGCCGGTGAACCTGTGTATATTATTGCGGGAAATAGGGGAACACAGCTTACTTCTGCAGTGTTAGACAGTGAGGGTAAGGCGACGGTTACACTGCCTGTTGACAGTTTTTTGATGAATGTTATGGATGATTCAAACGATAAGACTCTGAAGGTGTTGTACAAGGGAAGTGATCAATATGTAAGTGCGCTGGATGTCTTTAGCTTAACAGGAACAAAAGATACTGATGTCGTGTTTAGCGATGCAGATATAAGCCTGACACAGGAGATTACGGCTCCTGCCCTCAATTCCAAGCCTATGACGGAGCTGTCAACGGACAATGAATTCTTCACGGCGGAGGTTGTCTGGACTCCTGCAACAACTGTTTTTGAAGCAGATACCGCATACTCGGCGGACATAATCCTGAAACCGAAGCAGGGCTATGACCTTGAACATATCGGAACAATCACATATCAGGGAACGGTTGTGACTCCGCAGCAGCAATCGGATGGCTCCCTGCGTTTATCTAAGGTAAAGTCCTTTGACCCAATTTCTTCCGGAAGTGTGGAGGTAGATTATAAGACAAGCAATGACGCCTTGGATATCGTGCCTGAGGGGGTTACAAGTTTATTTTCCGGTATAGAGGAGCTTAAGGGAGCATTATATACAGGAACGACTGCTAAGCTTGCTGATATTTTAAAAGAAAACATGGTGTACTATGATGTTCAGCTTTTTGTGAGCCTTGACGGCGAGCAGAGCTGGCAGGCAGCTGTTCCGGGTAATTTCCCAAGCGGGGGAATTGAAGTTACGTTGCCTTATCCGGATGGAACGGACAGCAAGAATTATGATTTTGTTGTAGCACACATGCTTACAAGAGCTATGAACGGTAAGACACCGGGAGAAATTGAGTTTCCTGATATTCAGGAAAACGAATCCGGAATAACCTTCCGTGTATACAGCCTGTCGCCGATTTCGGTAGGCTGGAAGAAGGTGGCATCCGGAGAGAATCCGGGAGGAGGAACGGAGGAGACCACACCGGGAGGAGGAACGGAGGAGACCACACCGGGAGGAGGAACAGAGGAGACTACGCCGGGAGGAGGAACAGAGGAGACCACACCGGGAGGAGGAACAGAAGAGACTACGCCGGGAGCACCGGAAGAAACCACACCGGGAGTAAGCACTGAGCCTGAATCGGAAGCAGATATAATTGTTTCTCCAAGTACCGGAAACAACAAGGGCATTTTAATCTACTCAATCATGCTTGCTTCGATAGCAGGAATGGTCGGAATTGCGATAAAAAAGAAATAATGCCGATATGATTTTTAAAAATGAAGGGTGAAAATATCGCGTGCGGAAGAGGCTGTTTTTACAGCCTCTTTTGTGGTTGCGGATAAATTTGCCGTTGTACTGTACAATCCGTAAATTTTTTATTATAATAGGTGATGCGGTGCTGTATTTAATGCAGTAATTATCACGGCATCCGCTAATGTATAGAAGTGAGGTGTATTACATGAGTACGGTAGTCGAGAGACTTAGCGCGTTACGCGCACTTATGAAGGAAAAGAACATTCAGGCATATATTATATGTACTGACGATTTCCATGGCTCTGAGTATGTTGGAGATTATTTTAAGGCGAGAGCTTTTATGTCGGGTTTCACAGGCTCTGCGGGAACACTTGTGGTGCTTCCTGATGAAGCGGGACTGTGGACTGACGGAAGATATTTTCTTCAGGGAGCGGCACAGCTTGAGGGCAGCACAATCACACTTATGAAGATGGGTGAGGAGGGAGTTCCTACGATAGCGGAGTTCCTTGCGGACAAGTTAGCTGACGGAAGCCGTATCGGCTTTGACGGCAGAACGGTCACAGATACCTTCATGGGAAGAATAACAGACAGCATCAAGGGAAGAAATATGTCCTATGTGTGCGGAGAGGACCTTGTGGATAAGGTGTGGACGGACAGACCTGCTCTTTCTAAGGAACCTGTATGGGAGTTATCTGTTGAGTACACGGGAATGAGCCGTGAGGAGAAGCTTGCAAAGATTCGCCGGACAATGAAGGAGGAGGGGGCAGACCTTCTTGTGCTCACCGCACTTGATGATATTGCATGGCTCTTAAATCTTCGTGGCAATGATGTAGCATACAATCCTGTATTTTTATCATATATGACAATGACGGCCGATAGTGCGGTTCTCTATCTTGATGAGAGCATACTTAATGCTGATATCAAGGGCAGGCTCGCTGCGGACGGAATTGAGCTGAGACCATATAATGACATTTACAGTGATTTGAAGAAGGTGGGAAAGGATGAGGTTGTACTGGTTGACAAGGCGACAGCCAACTTCCTTATCGTTCATTCAATTCCCGATACAGCGAATGTGAGGGCGGAGCAGAGCCCTGTTGTTCTTCCTAAGGCTGTTAAGACAGTGGCTGAGAGGGAGAACGAGAAGAAGGCTCATGTAAAGGACGGAATGGCGGTTACACATTTTATGTACTGGCTTAAGAAGAATGTAGGGAAGCTTGCTATAACAGAGATGAGCGCAGCCGTACAGCTTGATGAGTTCAGAAAGAAGCAGGAGGGCTACCTCGGAGAGAGCTTTGACCCGATTATGGGTTACGGTCCTCACGGTGCTATTGTGCACTATTCAGCTACTGAGGAGACCAATGCAAGGTTAGAGCCGAGAAGCTTCCTTCTTGCAGATACAGGCGGACATTACTATGAGGGAACAACCGACATCACAAGAACTATCGCCCTCGGTGAGCTCACCGATGAGGAGAAGAAGGTGTTCACGCTTGTTCTCAAGGGACACTTAAACCTTGCAAATGTTCAGTTCTTATACGGAGCGAGAGGCGAGAACCTTGACTATATCGCGCGCGAGCCGCTCTGGAGAAACGGAATGGACTACAACCACGGTACAGGTCACGGCGTAGGCTACCTTCTCAATGTGCATGAGCGTCCTAACGGAATCAGGACCAAGATTGCTCCTGGCGGACCTTCGGCAGTGCTTGAGGAGGGCATGATTACCTCTGATGAGCCGGGAATGTATATTACAGGCAGATTTGGAGTCAGACATGAAAATCTTGTGCTCTGCGTCAAGAGAGAAAAGACAGAGTACGGTCAGTTCATGGGCTTTGAGCCGCTTACAATGGTTCCGTTTGACCTTGATGCGGTTGATGTATCATACATGACTGACGAGGAGCGGGAGAGACTTAACGCTTACCACGCTAAGGTATTCGAGGCAATCAGCCCTGACTTTGAGGGCGAGGAGCTTGAGTGGCTTAAGAATGCCACGAGAGCAATATAAAATTGTAATGCCTTAAAGCCACGATTTACAGCAGGGTACAGAAATTAAATATAAGCAGCATAGGCGGCAGTTCTTATTTTCCGAATGGGAAAGAGAACCGCCGTTTTTATATTTATGTGGCAGTCTATTGACAGATAAGTGTATGATGTATATAATGTATATATACGAACAGCACACTAAAAGAAAGAGAGAAAAACTTTGAAGATATTAATTTCAAATACCTCCGACAGTCCTTTGTATCTGCAAATCAAAGACCAGATAAAGGACGCCATACTGAAGGAAGAGTTGGTTGAGGGAGATGCGCTCCCGTCTATTCGTGCATTTGCCAACGACTTGAAGGTCAGCGTCCTGACAATTCGGCGCGTTTACGAGGAGCTTGAACAGGAGGGCTTTGTCACAAGTCAGGTGGGAATAGGAACCTTCGTATGCACGAGCAATCTTGAGCTGCTTAGGGATTCCAAACGTCGTCTCGTGGAACAGAAAATGCTCGATGTGATACAGACGGCAAAATCACTGAAAATAAGCAAGGATGAGCTCAACGCTATGATGGATATTCTTTATGAGGAGGATTGATATGAGTAGTATTTTGCAGGTAGAAAACTTAAACAAATCATACACCAATTTTTCACTTACCGATGTGACCTTTTCCATCCCGGAGGGCTGCATAACGGGCTTTATCGGCACCAACGGTGCTGGAAAGACCACAACACTGCGCACGATTTTGGGGCTGACGAGGAGAGACTCGGGCAACATTCAGATATTTGGGCTCGATTTGGAGAAAAATGAGAAGCAGATTAAAAGCCGCATCGGAGTCGTGTTGGACGGCGGCTGCTTTTACGATGAGCTTTCTTTGGCGGAGATGAAGGGCATTATCGCATCGGCATACACGACATGGTCGGAGCAGGATTTTAAGCGGTACATGGATATGTTTTCGCTTGATATGAAGCAAAAAATAAACATGCTCTCCAAGGGAATGAAAATGAAATATGCCATTGCGCTGGCACTTTCCCACAATGCGGAGCTTTTGATAATGGATGAGCCGACGAGCGGGCTTGATCCGTTAATCAGGAACCAGATATTGAAGGTTCTGACCGATTATATGGAAAATGGCGGGAAGGGAGTTCTTTTCTCGACGCATATCACCTCTGACCTTGATAAGATTGCCGATATGCTCATCATGATTGACAACGGGCGCATCGTTTTTCAGGAGGACAAGGATATGCTGCTTGACAGCTACAGGATTGTCAAGGGGGATTTGAAGTGGCTCACCGACGATACGCGGAGACTGTTTATGAGTGTGACGGAAACGGGGTTCGGATTTACGGGAATCACCCAAAATGCAGCCAAGGTGCAGGCGTTTCTTCCGGATGCTATTGTTGAACGTCCGACGATAGAGGATATTATGCTTGCGAATTTAGGAGGTGACGGTAAATGATGCTGTTTAATCTGCTTAAAAAAGATGTTTTGATTATCAAAAAATATGTGCTCATCATGCTTGCGGCTGCAATCCTTATCCCGCCATTTATACTTTGGCGGGCTCCGGAATTTAGCGGGAAGCTGGGCTTTATATTATCCGTAATCTTTTGCGTGCTTATGCTGTTGCAATATGTGTCACTGAAGGAATATCAGTTTCCCAAGGCGGCAACGCTGCTGTGCATAACTCCGTTTTCGCGGAAAATGATGGTGCTGTCCAAATATATTTTCTGCATGGCAATCTTTGTGGCGTGCTGCGTGATATACGCTATCGAGACGTTGCTTATTCCAGGCTTGGGAACGGCGGATGTGACCATGTATTTTATCATGCTTTTTGTGACATCAGTGTTTATCGGAGTGTATCTTCCGATGCAGTATAAATTAGGCTATGAAAAGACAAGGTTTGTCTGCGGCGTGGTGATGGTGGCTTCACCGTTTATTCTGCCGTACTTCATAAAGGCGGGAAGCTTGAATTTAGATTTCATTTCAGCCGCTTCATCGATACTTGTCTGTGGCGGAATTTTATTGGCTTCGTGTGTTGTACTGGCAGTATCAGCCACCTTATCAGTGAAGATATATGGCGAGACAGAGCTGGCGTGAAAGAGGGGAAATGTATGAGTAATCAAGAGATTTTTCTATATATTTTAAGTGCCGTGGCAGCGTGCTTTGGGCTTGTAAATCTGATTCAGTTCATTTTGTACCGCAACAGAACGGTACAGACTGTCGGAACGGTCATAGCCGTAAAAATGCCAAATCCTGAGACTGACAGAGCGCATAATTCAAAATGGGCAACGCTTTCCTACAAGGTGGACGGGAGGATTTATCAATCCCATAACAGCATACAGGTTCCGATGGCTTCACGGATCGGTTCAACCGTGAAAGTTAGGTATGATAAGTCCGAACCTGAAAAATTGTACAGCTTTTCTGTGTTTAGAATCGTTGTGGCATTTGTAATCGCCGTTGTCGGTTTGGGGCTTGCAATGCTTAAATAGTATTGGAATATCCGTCATACAGCTCCTCAAGCTCAGCCCTGCACTCTAAGAAAATCTTTCCGAGGAAGGGATCAAAATGTGTGCCGAGCGAATTCTTTATGATGTCAAAAGCCATGTCGTAGGAGTAGGCTTCCTTGTAGCAGCGTTTGCTCACAAGCGCATCGAACACATCGGCGAGAGCCATTATGCGGGCCTCAAGGGGAATGTTATCTCCTGCTAAGCCGTCCGGATAGCCGCTTCCGTCCCATTTTTCGTGGTGGTAATGAGCCACATTTTTAGCCAGCTCAACGAACTTGTCGTTTTCAACACCACGCAGGATGCTTTCAACAATGGAAGCTCCTTCGGCTGCGTGGCGCTTCATCTGATTGTATTCATCGTCGTTGTAGCGCCCCTGCTTCTGCAGGATGCTGTCGGCGATGGCAATTTTTCCGAGGTCGTGCATTGGCGCGGCTTTGGAGAGCATCTGAAGAAATTCAGCATTGATATGAAGCTGCTCACAGTACGGGAGCAGATGCTTTGAGTAAATGTCAATAACTGAGCTTGTTCTTTTGATATGTCCGCCCGTGCTGTTATCCCTGCTTTCAACCATCGTCGCCATGCCGAGAACCATCATATCCTTGATGTGTGATATGTCGGCGGTCTTTATGGCGACTTCCTTTTTCAAATCCCAGTTGTAATTCTTTATAGTGTTGAGATAATTGTTCTCGCTGGTTCGGTCGACAAGCTCTATTATGTAGCCGACCTTTCTTTTTTTGCCGTATATTATGCTTCTCACGTTGGCATCGAAGTATCTGTCGTCAAAGTGGATGCTCTTAGACTTAGCCATGCCGTCGCTTGCCCAGTCGATGAGGTTGGTGTAGAGAAACGAATCCGACTTCGGGACAGCCTTGTCCACATGCCATGTATTGGCAATTTCGGGAAAAAGCTCCCGCGCGTAGTCGTTGGCACTTATGTAGCGGAAACGGTTGTCGAACTCGATGTAGCCGTACTCCTTCAGACGGTCGACTGAGGCGGCGATATTTGCCGACATGTCGAACATGTTGATGCGCTCGGCAATGTTGACCATGAGGATTGAAGCGATGAGGTAGCCTACAGAGAGGTAGCTTATGTTGGTGTGCACGATGCACTGTAAAATATAGGTTCCCGCGACGGCGATTCCGAGAAGGCTCATGAGGGTGACGGTCTTGGTGGACACGGTGCTGCTCTTTTTGATGGAGTAGACAAAGTAGAAGAGCAGTACCGCACTGTAGACAGCCATAAGAACCGTGTTTAAAAAATGTGTAGGACCATATACTTTTGCAAGATAATTGTAATCGCCGGACTGCACAAGAGCCACCGATTTGTAGTATACAGGGAGAATGCCTATAGTCATCGCGAGGCAGAAAACCGTTGATGCAAAAATAAAGAGAAGTAATGTAAGGAAACGCGGAACCCTTATGTTACACATTCTTGTGAGAATATGAACGAGGAGAAGAGGGCAATAGCAGTTACCGATATATATGAGCTTCTGCGCAAAAAGCGCCATTTCAAGGCTTGATGATACAGCAAGCATAAAGCGCCCGCCACCGTTCAGAGTCAGGACAATTCCGAAGCAGACAAGAAGGTTATCAACCTTGGGGTTCCTTGCGAGGTAATATATTGTCATTGAAAGTGATATGATAAATGTTGTGAGATAGAGTATTGTGACCATGGCAGCCTCCTGTACTTTTGCCGCAATGCTGACAATTCGGATTGTGAAACAAATATATGTAATTGTATCATATCAGAGTTTTAATTTCAAGGCTGTGATTTGATAAAACCAAGTAAAACAGTAGGGTTACGGACAGGATGAGAAATGAAAAGATAATTGTTGTAAAATATCAACACAAGATATAATATTATTTTTATATAATAAACGTGAGGGTAAAGATTTATGGCAAAAACACTTTCTGAGATGTTGTATGAACGTATGGAAAACCGCTATGTGCGACAGGCGGACTTGTGCAGAGGTCTGTGCTCAACCTCAGCAATGTCAAGGTATCTTCGTGGAGAGAGGCGTATAGACAGAATGCTGCTTACGGCATTTATGCAGCGCCTTGGCATGTCGCCCGACAAGTTTACCACTCTTTTGACAGAGCCGGAATACTATTATTTTGAATGGAAACAGGAGATTGTACTCGCTCAGATTCGGGGCGATTATAAAAAAGTGGAGCGCCTGCTGAAAGATGATGCTGCTGTGGACAGGGAATGCAATGAAATACTGCAGGAACAGTTCTACCTTATGTTAAATGGTATTGTAGTCAAACAGCTTTATGGTGACAACGAAAAAAGTGAGAAATTTTTTTATGAGGCAATAAAGCTCACAATACCGTATTTTTCTGAAAAATTTAATATGAATACATTGTTCTGCCTGCAGGAGATAAATGCCTTAATTCTGTGGCTTGAAGTTCAGCCGGATAAGAGGAAAAAGCTTGAGCTGTATGAATACCTGATTTCCTATGTGACAAGACAGTATCAAGACGAGCTTGAGCTTGTAAAAATTTATCCAAGACTTGCAGCAGGCTATCTGGGAGTGCTTTATCAGGAAAAAAGGTATTATGAGTGTATTGTGGTGTCAGAGAGAGCGTTTGAGCTTATGTTCTCAACCGGGTATGTGATGTGTCTTGGAAAAATCCTTGACATAAATATAAAAGCTTATAAATCCTGTGGAAATGAGAAAAAAATCATAGACAGGCAGCTGCAGCTTGAAGCGTGGAATGAGTTCGTTGAAGAAGAAAAGAGTGCCGGAATAGGTGATAATGATGATATATGTATTATGGATGTATGGCAGGAAACGGAACTGATAAATGAATTGATAAGGCGTGAAAGGCAGAAAAAAGGGTACTCACAGGAGTATGTGAGTGAGGGGATATGTTCACCCCAGACCTTTTCCAGAATAGAAAGTGGAAGCAGGCTTCCCAATCCTAACAAATATAAGCTCATCATGGGAAAGTTATCGCTTAGTAAGGAATACTATTTCAGCAGCATAGAAACATCAGATTATTCCGTGCTTGAAAAAAAGCATAATCTGGAAAGACTGATAATGTGTGAGAACTGGGAAGATGCAGAAAGAGAACTTTATTCGCTTGAGAAAGCGCTCAGTCTTGATATTCCGGTCAATAGGCAGTATGTACAGATTATGAAATATATTATTGACAATGCTCTTGATAAAATTGAACCGAAAGACAAAATAGAAATATTAAGGCAGATACTGTCAATGACCGTGACGGACATTCCGGAGAGTGATTGTGTTGAAGCTTGGGGCGATGATATCTGGCTCAAGGATTTCAGCAGCATCGAGATATTGATTATCGTACAGATAGGAAATGCCCTTATAAATAACAAGGATTACAAGCTTGCAGCACATATCTTTGAAAATGTGTTTGAAGGCTGTAAAAGGAGTAGGATAAAACCGGAGTTCCACTATAGAAAATTAATACTTATTATTTCCAGACTGTCAGGACTGTATGGAAGGCTTGGAGATTGCGAAAGAGAAAGAAGTTATTCGTTGGAATCTATAAGAATATCTTCTATAAGCTGCAATAGAGATGACCTTCCTGCATACATCAATAATCTGGCGGATGCCTATGAAAAAATGGGTGACATGGAAAAGGCTGCGAAGTATTACAGAATAGCTTATCTGTGTGCAGCGCTGTTCGGAAAAAAATATGTACATAAAATAAAAGCGGCTTATGATAGAATAAAAAATTAGAGCTTTACTTCTCCAAGTTCTTCTAAAATAACATCCGTACACACACAGTCATAAGATGCTGTGGATGCTGTATTCGATGCCGATAAACACACAAGTAATAAAGTCACCACCACCGAGATTGTCAACATACGTTTTTGTATAGCTTTTAACATAAATAACCTCCTAAAAATAACGAAATGTAACTATATTATATACAAACTGAAAAAACAGCAATAATATATCCGGGAAAAATAAATCCCCGGAAACGTCATTCGCAAAAAAGGATAGGAATAGTATTATAAGGACAGACTTTGTTTTTGCAATGTAGATGTAAGCATAAGCACCACGGTTATGAAAAATAATATTTATGTAATAAACGAATTAAGTGAATTTTTGAATGAGAATTTTGCGTATGCAGAACACTACAAAGGAATTGTATTGCCGAGTAATGATAAGGATTTGGAAGTAATTGGTTTTAAAGTTGAAGAATTTAATACTTTATACCAGGAATGTCCTTCAGTGTTTGACGTTCCGGATGTCAATAAGAGATTAAGATGTAGTGGCGGTGTGGCAGGAGCAGCTTTGTGTGCGGATGGAATATTAAAAATATGCTCTGCAGCTCCGACAGATGAAAAATTTATTATCGGGAATATAAAGGAGCTACCGTTAGAGTATATTTGGAATCATCCAAATGAGTACATAAGAAAATATCGATTAGAGAAAAATGTAACACAGACTGAGTGTAAAAAGTGTAAAAGCAGAAAGAATTGTAAATCAAAAAATTGCAGGCTATATGCATACGCATATTATAAAAATATTAAGAGTGCCAGTCCGATTGCCTGTTATATAACAAAATTAAACAATAAGGGGAGAAAAGATGAACAGGAATAAGTTTATTTTAAAGTATGTAAAGCTGATATGGAAAAAATGTATTCCGTGTCTTATTCTGGCAGTGTTTATTGTGGGCCTGCAGATAGTCATGCCGCTCGCGGTGAGACAGTTTCTGTATGGCATTGAGGAGAATTCGACGATTAAGCTGTTAGTTGTATCACTGGTGCTGTATGCATTGCTGCTGGGGATATATAATTTTGTTGATGTGCTCTGGATGAAGTCACTCGACAGAATGGGCGGTGCAATACTCTCGAAGATGAGGGAGGAGCTTATGCGCTCCATATATTATGCACCTTACAAAAAGGTGCTGGCTGCCGGTACGGAGAAAATCAAGAATATCATATATATGGATACAATCAATATATTTGGGTGTATCAGTGTACATACAGTGAATATAATCATCAATTTTGTCATTATATGTATATTTGATGTGATAGCTTTCAACATCAATGTGCTGTTCGGTGCCGGACTTCTTATTGTGGCGGCGGCAGGTTTTGCGCTTGCAATGCTGACACGTCGACGTATTGCTGCAGCATCAAGGTCTGTGAATGTCAAGATGAAGGCTGATAATAAGAACGTGAGTGAGTATGTGGATTCACTTGAGATGGCGAGAAGCAATAAGCTTATAGATTATTTTGTCGGAAAAGAAAATGATGCCATAGACGATTTTATAGGCACCTCTATAAAGGCTGACAATACACTTGTATCCTTGAAAAATCTTGTGTCCCAGTTCCATCAGTGGGCATCGATGCTCCTCATAGCGTTAACGACCATGTATGTTCAGGGTGACGCCGGTGATATAGTGTTCGCAATGCTTGTGCTTGATATTGTACTTGATGCGAGCAGAACCCTTGAAAATTCCATTTACCAGATAATAAGGAATGAGCCTTCGTTTGAGCATGTGGAAGATATACTTAAGCTTATGCCGGAGAAGAAGAGCGGAGTTGTTAATGATGTTGAGAAAGTAAGCTTTAATGATGTGACATTTTCCTATGATGATAAAAAAAATGTCATAGAGGGGCTTAATGCAGAGTTTGGGAAAGGTGAGATAATTCATGTGAAGGGCGAGAATGGTGCAGGAAAATCAACCTTCATCAAGCTGCTCAACGGACTTTTAGAGCCGGATTCTGGATGTATCACATTTGACAATTTAGATTGGAAGGATATAAGCCCTGAGTCTAAATGCCGGACTGTGCTTTATGTAGGACAGGATGAGACTCTGTTAAATGAAAACACCGTAGAATATCTGGACATTATAACATCGTCAATGTACGGCAAGGACAGAATACAGGAGGTGATGTCAGGGCTTGGAATGTCCGGGGCGGACATGGAGCGGACTATAGAGGAGCTGGGGATGTCGCTTTCCGGTGGACAGAGGAGAAAGCTTCTCCTATCCAAGCTCATGCTCATGTATGACAAGGCTCCAATCATTATTATAGATGAGATTGAGAATGATTTAGACAAAAATACGAGGCAGTTATGGAGACAGTTTACACAAAAGCTGTATGCTGAGAGGGAAAAGCACATAATATTCTATATATCACATGATTATGACGGAGAAGGTTTCTGCACCGGAACGTTTACCCTTTAGCTGTGGCTTAAAATATTTTACAAAGGCATCCCTTTTATTTTACGGGGATGCCGTTTTTGTTTTTACAATAGATTTTGTTCAAATACAATTCGTGTACCTGGAGCTGCCTCTGTATACTCCGATGAGGAAAACAAAAGATATCAGATGAGCTTAAAGGTATCAAGATACTGATTCTTGAAAATGCGTGCGTACAGTGGAGAAAATCCGGATTTGATGAAGTGCTAAAAAAAATAAAGTCATAAAAGCCTGCAGAAGTTGAAAAATATCATGTTATAGGGTAAAATTAAATCTAGCATTGGATTAAGAAAACAAATCTTGTGCAGGATTTTATTACTATGAAGGGATGATGTTATGACAAAAAGAATATTTTCGATTGTGCTTACGGCTGTATTACTGCTCGGCACAGTCACCGGATGTTCCGGAAAAGATGCTATGGCACCGACAGATGGAAATGGTGCGCAGAACGGAGCACTTGACACAGTACAGAATGACAGCACGGCAGCTTCCGGAAAGGTGGTACTTAAGGTGTGGGCTGAGGAGGCGCAGCACCCGACAGTGCAGAAGATGATTGACAGCTTTATCGAGGAGTACAAGGGACAGGCGGATTTTGAGATTACACTTGAAGCACAGCCTGACTCAACCACAAGAGATGTGCTTCTTGGAGATGTTCAGAACGCGGCGGATGTTTTTTCATTTCCTGATGACCAGCTGAGTGCCATGGTTGCGGGCGGTGCACTTGCACCTGTGCCGAATGCACAGGAGATAAGTGACCGTATGGTTGCAGAGTCCGTGTCGGCGGCGTCAATCAACGGAACACTCTATGCGTATCCGATGACGGCTGATAACGGCTACTTTTTATACTACAACAAAGAGTATTTCTCTGAGGAGGATGTAAAGACACTCGACTCTATACTTAAGATATGTGAGGAGAACGGCAAGAAGTTATCAATGGAGCTCAATTCGGGATGGTATATGTATTCATTCTTTGGAAATACAGGACTTTCGATGCACATAAATGAGGACGGTATCACAAATGAATGTAATTGGAATACGACAGAGGGGGCAATCAGGGGAATTGATGTTGCTGAGGCAATAGTTGATGTAATATCAAGTCCGGGATTTATTGCACAGTCGGACACAGAATGGGTTGCACAGGCTGAGTCGGGTGATGTTATTGCCGCAATCAGCGGTGTATGGAAGGCTGTTGCGGTCAAGAATGTGTGGGGCGATGATTATGGCGCGTGCAAGCTGCCTACCTATACATGTAAAGGCGAACAGATTCAGATGGCTTCATTTACAGGCTATAAGATGGTAGGTGTGAATTATTATTCCAAGAACAAGGAATGGGCATTCAAGCTGGCGGAGTGGATGACAAATGAGCAGAACCAGACGCTCAGATTTGTTGAGCAGAATCAGGGTCCGGCCGACAAGGTTGCCGCGTCATCCGATGAGGTTGCGAAGGTTCCGGCAATTGCGGCTGTTATTGAGCAGTCCAAGTACGGCGTGCTTCAGAGAATCGGCAACAGCTATTGGGATGCATGTACGGCATTTATTGACTCACTGCTTGAGGATCATACCGGAGGAGCACAGCTTCAGGAACAGCTTGACAAGTTAGTGGCAGGAATTACGGAGCGATAGTAAGGAGGACTTTTAAGATGGATAAAAAGAGAGTACGAATCAGCCTGAAAATGATTATTTTGGTTCCGGTTATAATCCTTGGTATCGTGGCTGTGTTTTCAAATGTGACGGCATTGGTTAATCTTAAGAGAGTTAACAGCACCGCAACACATATAGTTGAGGAAAATCTTTTCAACATATCAAGTCTCAGCGAGATTCAGAACGAGGCTCAGAACATACATAAGCTTGCACTGTCACATATCATTGCATCTGATTTTGACACGATGGTTTCGCTTGTGGATTCGGTAAGGCTTGAGGAAACCAAGCTTGATGCGATGCTTGACGAGTATGCGGTTAATATTCCGGCAGGGGATGAGGAGGCGTTCAACCAGCTTCTTAGCAGCTATGAAGGTCTTAAGTATGAGATAGCCAATCTTTTGGCATACAGCGGTAACAGCAAAAAAACGGCAGCTTATGAGCTTGCCAACGGTGCAATAGCTGATTACAGCAATGACATGCAGACGAGAATACAGCTTATGATTGACAATGCCAACACACAGTCGTCACTTGCCGGCGAAGAGCTTGCGCGGCAGTACAACAGTGCGAGGGTGCGCAATATATTCATAATTGCGGTCTGCCTCGTGCTCATACTCGTTGCACTTTACGGTGTATTCATGCTTGTCATAAGAAAGCTCAATGTAACCAACAAGGAACTCAGTCAGATTATCAAAGGTATAGATAAGAGAGAGGGGGATCTCACACGAAGGGTGAGCATACTCTCCAATGATGAGGTGGCAGACTTAGGAAAAGGTATAAATACCTTTATGGAGAAGCTTCAGCATATAATGAAGCTGATTATCTCCAATTCACAGAAGCTTGAGGCGGTAGTGGGAGATGTGGAACAGAGCATCAGAACCTCCAACGACAGTGCTGCAGACCTGTCAGCGGTTACGGAGGAGCTCTCGGCTACGATGCAGGAGATTGAGAATGCGGCATCAGTGATTAATCAGAATGCGGATGCAGTGCTTGATAAGGTCGTTGAGATTGCCGAAAAGTCCGGAAGCATCAACGTTTACTCCAAGGAGATGAAAAAGAATGCTGACAAGCTTGAGGCAGATGCGAGAAGCAACATGGAGCAGACAAGCGTTAAGGTTGAAGAGATTCTCAATGTTCTCAACCAGGCGATTGAGCAGAGCAGGAGCGTAGAACAGGTCAATGGACTTACGAACGATATTCTGAACATATCAAGCCAGACCAATCTTCTTGCACTCAATGCTTCCATCGAGGCGGCAAGAGCAGGAGATGCAGGCCGCGGATTTGCCGTTGTTGCAGATGAGATAAGACAGCTTGCCGATTCAAGCAGGGAGACCGCTAACCGCATTCAGCAGATTAATGGTGTTGTAACCAATGCGGTGCATAATCTGAGCGATAATGCCGGAAATCTTGTTGAATACATGCGTGAGTCGATTCTTCCGGAATTTGAGAGCTTTGTCGAAGGTGGTGCACAGTACCGTGACAATGCGACATATATTGAGACGGTTATGAATGAGTTCACCGAAAAGACGGATGCATTAAAGAGCGAGGTCGATGCGATAGCAGGCTCAATAAGCAATATCACCAACGCAATCGAGGAGGGTGCAAGAGGAGTAAGCGGTGCGGCACAGAGCACGCAGACTCTTGTAACCGACATGGATAACATCAACGAGAAGATGAACGAAAATAAGGAAATAGCAGCCGCACTCTTGAAGGAGACAGATATATTTACTAAGTTCTAGAATGAGGAAATATGACCAGGGAAAAGAATATTTGCAATAAAGACATCATTGAATTTTTTGATAAGTATGCATCGGGCTGGGATGAGCACATGATAAGAAACGAAGAAGTAATAAAAGAGATACTTGATAATGCCGGCGTGAGGCGTGGAAGCAGAGTGCTTGATGTTGCATGCGGCACAGGGGTGCTTATTCCGGATTATCTTGAGCGCGGAGCAGAAGAGGTCACAGCCGTTGACATATCGCCTAAGATGATAGAGATAGCGCGTGGAAAGTTCAAAGAGCCGAATGTGCAGCTTATCCGTGCGGATGTCATGTCGGATGACATGGGAACGGATTATGATTCCATTGTGGTGTACAATGCTTTCCCTCATTTTCCGAATCAGAAGGAGCTTATAAAAAGACTTTCACAGCTTCTTAAGGTCGGAGGAAGACTTACGGTTGCACACGGAATGAGCCGTGAATGGATTGAGAAACATCATGAAGGTGCCGCATGTAAGGTCTCCGTAGGACTTATGCAGGCAGATGCTCTTGCAGACATATTTTCAGATTATCTTGATGTTGTAAATGTTATTTCCGATTCGAGAATGTATCAGGTTGTCGGAGAAAAAAGAGCTTAAAATGCATAATTCTCCTGTGTTTCCACATACTACCCATACAAACATTTATGGAAAAGTATGTGGAATACAGGAGGTTTTTTTATTTATGAAGGCAACCGGGATAGTGCGTCGGATAGATGATTTGGGGAGAGTGGTCATTCCGAAGGAGATAAGGAGAACATTGAGGATAAGGGAGGGCGACCCTCTTGAGATATTTACGGACAGGGAGGGTGAGATTATTCTGAAAAAATATTCGCCGATAGGTGAACTTGGAAGCTTTGCCAAGCAGTATGCGGATGTGCTTGCACAAGGTACGGGGCAGATTGTGTGCATTACGGACAGAGATCAGGTAATTGCCTTTGCCGGAGGCCCCAAAAAGGATGTACTTCAAAAGCCGATAAGCAGACAGCTTGAGGAGATTATAGACGGAAGGGAAAGCTTTATAGCGAACAGGGACGAGAGAAGGTTCATTCCGATAATTGATGGGGATAATGAAGATTACAGCTCTCAGGTAATAAGCCCGATAATTTGCGAGGGCGATGCCATAGGTTCGGTGATAATCACCACAAAAGAACAGAAGGTGAAGTTTACCGACGCTGACAGGAAGCTTACAGGCTGTGCGGCGGGTTTTCTGGGGAAGCAGATGGAATCATAAAAAAACCCCTAAAATGCTTATTTTTCCTTGACAAATATAGGCAAAACATATATAAATAATTGTGAAGGTTCAATATTTATTTCAGGAGGATTTTTCTAAAATGAACAAGACAGAATTAGTTGCAGCTATCGCTGAGAAGACAGAGTTATCCAAGAAGGACGCTGAGAAGGCTCTTAAGGCTTTCACAGATGTAGTTGCTGAGGAGTTAAAGAAGGGCGAGAAGATTCAGTTAGTTGGCTTTGGTACATTCGAAGTAGCTGAGAGACCTGCAAGAGACGGAAGAAACCCACTCACAGGTAAGGCTATGAAGATTCCGGCTTCTAAGAGCCCTAAGTTCAAGGCCGGTAAGGCACTCAAGGATACAGTTAACGCTTAATTGCTTCCTGAGAATCAGAACGAATGATGACATCCCAAGACTGCATCCTGTGTGGTCCTGGGATGTTTTTATGTAATAGGAAAGAAATGAGGAATATATGAGACTGGATAAATATTTAAAGGTATCAAGATTAATAAAAAGAAGAACGGTTGCCAATGAGGCGTGTGATGCGGGACGTGTGCTTGTGAATGACAGGCCTGCCAAGGCATCCTGTGAAGTAAAGGTTGGAGATACGATAGAGATTGCTTTTGGAACCAGAAATGTAAAGGTGGAGGTTCTTGATATTGTAGAGACAACCAGGAAAGAAGAAGCGAAGGATATGTTTAAATATCTGTAAAATCCATGCATAAATTCATTCCGCCGATAATATATTTACTGTATCAATCGGTCTGATAGGGGGATGAATATGGAGGAACTTCAGGTTTCAGGCAGGGTACATAAAATATCATCTGATAACAGAAAAAAATGCAGTATAACCGGAGTCACGGATGTTATTTCTTTTGACCTTAATCAGGTGCTGTTAGAGACGGAATATGGAATGCTTACCATAAAAGGGCATGACCTTCACGTCGGAAGACTGTCAGTGGATAAAGGAGAGCTTGAGGTGGACGGAAGTATAGACAGTTATGTCTATTCGGATGTCGTAAGCGTGGCTAAAAAGGGGGAATCTTTTCTTAACAGACTTTTCAAATAAAGCTGATGGAAAGAGGTGCCGCCTTTGAGAGAGTTTATTGCGCATGAATTTCGGTTCCTTTTGTGGTGCCTGTGCTGCGGCGGGATGCTCGGTGCGGTGTACCGTGTGCTGACCGTGTTCAGAAAACTGGTCAGGCATAATGTATTTTTTGTGGCTGTTGAGGACGTATTCTATTGGTTTATGTCGGCTTTTTTGATGTTTGCGGTTATACTTGTAGCAAATGACGGGGCGGCAAGATGGTTTTCAATCGCAGGCATGATTGCGGGAATGGTAATTGTATCCTGTATATTGAAATATATGGAAAAAGGGGTTACAATCTTATATTATAAGATGGGAAAGGTTCGTGGTCACAGAAATGGCACAGAAGAACGTAAGGCAGGACAACACAAAAAGAAAAAAGAGTAATTACAGCAGGCATGCGGTTGTTGTCAGAAACCGCAGGATAGCGCATAATTACACATGGCTTGCAGGTTTTGCCGTGATAATACTTATGGTCATTATATGCTTTGCCGTGAACAAGTCAGCAGCAAGGTTAGAGGACAAGAATACGGTGTATGATGAACAGATAGCACTGCTTGAAAACCAGCTTGATGAACAGGCACAGCGCAGGGATGAACTGCAGACGCGTTCCATATATGTGACAACCAAGCAGTTTATCGAGGAATTTGCAAGAGAAAAGCTGGGGCTTGTATATGAGGATGAGCTGATATTCAGACCGCAGGACAAATAAATACATTTGTGATAAATATAAGGGGATGGATTCTAAGGGGAGAATCGAATGGACAATATATTCTATTCACAGGGGAAACTCAAGGAGTATGCTGATGCGTTTCGCAGACTTACTGATATGTATGGCGGCAGCAGGGCAGGTGCACTCCTTTTACAGCTTAAGGAGACAGCGGCGATGTTAGAGCGCATATCCGGAGGAGTGCAGACAGACGGACTTATAGACGGTAAGCATAAGGATGAACTTTTGGCATATTTTAAGAATGAGGGAATCTGTGTGGGTGGTATACTTGTCCTTGAACCGGCTCCGGGAAGAATTGAACTTGTGCTGAGACTTTCAAAAAAACGCGGTTGTGTGACTGCCGGGCAGCTGGCTTCTGATATAGGTGCTGTCATAGGCAGAAGGCTCAGAGCAGCCGACGGAAGCAGAAGGGTGCTCACAAGGGATGAGGGAGAGTTCATTCTTGAGGAGGCGACAGACTATCGTATATTGTTCGGACATGCAGAGTGCAGCCGTGGTTTTGCAAGGATTTCGGGTGATAATTATTCCTGCATCGGTGTTGAGGGCGGAAAGAGCATCGTGACGCTTGCTGACGGTATGGGATGCGGAAACAGAGCCAATGAATACAGTATGAGATTCATTGAGCTGTTGGAGCAGTTCCTTGATGCCGGTTTCTCAGAGGATGCTTCAATACAGCTTCTTAACGATGCGTTTGCCGACAATGACACAAGCGGAGTTCCCGTAACACTTGATATGTGCAGCATAGATGAATATGAGGGCAATGCATGCTTTCGTAAGATGGGTGCGGTTCCGAGCTTCATAAAAGGAGCGGGCGGTGTTCAGATAGTGGAGACATCATCTCTGCCTGCAGGTGTCATAAGCGGGAGCGGGATGAATTATTCATCAGTGAAGCTGGGCGATGGCGGATATATAATCATGATGAGTGACGGAGTGCTTGATGCATTGCCGTTTTATGATAAAGAAAAACGGATGAAAGAGATAATTGACGGGATAGAAGAACGCATGCCGCAGGCGATTGCGGAGCGCATCCTGAATGAAGTGTACTATTATGATGAGAAGGTTGCTGATGATATGACCGTCCTTGTGACAGGAGTATGGAAGATAAGGAACGGTGAATGATATGTATGACAGGATAAAAGAGTATATTGAAAAGAATCGTATGCTTGAAGGCATTGAGAGGGTTGTTGTCGGGCTGTCCGGCGGAGCTGATTCGGTATGCCTTCTTTTCATGCTGTACAGATATATATGCGAGCATAATGAAAATGCCATAGACAATAAGCTAAGCCTGATTGCGGTGCATGTACACCACGGTATAAGAGGTGATGAAGCAGATGCAGATGCCGGATACTGCAGCAGGCTGTGCGAACGGATGATGATAGAGTACAGACAGTATTCTTTTGATGTTCCGAGAATTGCGGGTGAGAGCGGTGAGGGAGAGGAAGAAACAGGCAGAAACCTCAGATATAAGGTTTTCAGAGAAAACGCCGGGAATGACGGGCGCGGAGTGATAGCTGTTGCGCATCATCAGAATGACCAGGCAGAGACGGTGCTGTTCCACATTGCAAGGGGTTCCTTTTTGTCAGGAGGGCGTGGGATGGAACCGGTGTCGGGGGACATCATAAGACCTCTTTTATGTGTATCCAGGGGTGAGATTGAGGGGTGGCTTCAAGCCAATGACATACGATATTGTACGGATAATACCAATTTCACTGAGGAATATGCACGGAATTCAATACGTCTTAAGGTCATACCATATCTTGAGGAGCATGTTAATAAAGGTACTGTCGCCAATATATGCCGATATGCGGAGGGAATTGCTCTGGTGAACGATTACATTTCGGAGCAGACAAAAGAGGCATACGGGCATTATGTGGAGGAAAAACAGAACGAGAAAGGTTATGCGTTGATTGTAAGTGCGGGTCTTATGGTGGAGCATCCCGTTATATGCAGGGCAGTAATCTATGACATTCTTAAAAGGCTTTGCGGTGCCAAGGACCTTGAAGATAAGCATGTTATGCTGTGTGTGGACTTGTTCTCAAAACAGAGCGGAAAGAGAATTAATCTTCCAAAATCAATTATGGCAGTAAAAAGTTATGACGGAATTGTTTTTTACAATATGAGCAATACTAAGCCTGAGACGGACGACGGCAGCAGAATTGTCAGTACGATAATAGACTGCGATGATGTTGATGAAAATGTACACTTTGACGAACTGCGCTGCAACATAATTGATAAAAATTTAATGAATGACAACTGTACTAAATTCTTTGATTATGGTAAAATAAAAAAATATATCGCTGATTGTGCGGACGGAGAGGAGCTATGCATTCGTCACCGGACGGAGGGCGATTATATGGTTACAGGGTATCATGAGCCTGAGCACAGAGCATATACAAAGAAGCTCAAGGAGATTTTCATCGATTCTAAGATTCCGGCAGACAAAAGGGACAGCATATTGCTGTGTGCCATCGGCAGCAGAATACTATGGGCCGCGGGAGTCAGAAGATGTGCGGAGTTTCTTGTGGATAAAGATACCGGGACGATTCTCAAGCTCGAATTAGTACAGGAACAGAGATAAAAACGGAGGCTGCAAATGAAAGAATCAGTTAAGGTCTTACTGACCGAAGAAGAAGTTGACAAAAAAATTGATGAACTTGGTGCACAGATTACTAAGGATTATGCGGGAAAGAAGCTGCATCTTATATGTGTACTCAAGGGCGGAGCACCTTTTATGTGCGAACTTGCCAAGAGGATTAATCTTCCTCTTACCATGGACTTTATGTCTGTTGCAAGTTATGAGGGTACAGCATCAACGGGGCATATCAATCTTAAGAAGGATTTAGATGAACCTGTTGAGGGACTTGATGTACTCGTTGTCGAGGATATTATTGATTCAGGACGAACACTCAGTCATCTTGTAAAGCTCTTAGGAGACAGAAAGGCTGCGAGCGTTAAGCTTTGTACACTTCTTGACAAGCCTGAGCGCAGAGTTGTCAAGGACATTAAGGTTGATTACTGTGGATTTAATATTCCGGATGCCTTTGTTGTAGGCTATGGACTTGATTATAATCAAAGATATAGAAATCTGCCATATATAGGCGTGGTGGAGTTTGAGGAGGAGAACAGTTGAACAGACAATTCAGAGGAGGAATAATATATCTTGTCATAATTCTTGTGGTAATGTATTTTATCATGAGCTTCAGTTCATTCGGCAAGACCGGTTCCTCGTATGGTTACGGCAATTTTATAAGCGATATCGAGGCCGGAAATATATCAAAGGTTGAGATTTCGCAGAATTCAGAGGTACCGACAGGTACGGTAAAAGTTACATTTACTGAGAGCGGCAGGAACTCAGAACGCTTCAATGTGCCGGACGTGAATGATATTACTTCGCTTGTCATTGCGTATGACTCGGTTAAGCTTGTTGTGAATGATGTTGAGAGAGAGAGCATATTTTTAACGACAATCCTTCCGTTTCTGCTCATAGCGGCTGCGATGGTTATGGTGACACTGATAATCAACAGACAGGCCGCAGGCGGTGGCGGCGGGGCTAACTCTAAGATGATGAATTTTGGAAAGAGCCGTGCCAAGATGACTGATCCTAATGCTCCGGGACGTGTTACATTCAAGGATGTTGCAGGTCTTGCTGAGGAAAAGGAGGAGCTTGAGGAGATAGTTGATTTTCTTAAATATCCTAAGAAATATGTTGAGATTGGTGCGAGAATACCTAAGGGTGTGATTCTTACAGGACCTCCGGGAACAGGTAAGACTCTTCTTGCAAAGGCTGTTGCAGGTGAGGCAGGTGTTCCGTTCTTCTCAATTTCAGGCTCGGATTTTGTTGAGATGTTCGTAGGTGTAGGTGCGTCGAGAGTCAGAGACCTCTTTGAGGATGGAAAAAAGAACGCGCCTTGTATTATATTTATTGATGAGATTGATGCCGTTGCGAGAAGAAGAGGAACCGGAATGGGTGGAGGACACGATGAGAGAGAGCAGACACTCAACCAGCTTCTTGTTGAGATGGATGGATTCGGTGTGAATGAAGGAATCATCGTGATGGCAGCCACGAACAGAGTGGATATCCTTGACCCGGCTATTCTTCGTCCGGGACGTTTTGACCGCAAGGTTGTAGTCGGCAGACCTGACGTGAAGGGACGAAAGGAGATTCTTGAGGTTCACAGCCGCAATAAGAAGCTTGGAGATGATGTTGACCTTGAGACAGTTGCACGTACAACTGCCGGTTTTGCAGGTGCAGACCTTGAGAACCTTATGAATGAAGCGGCAATCAATGCTGCGGCAGCCAACAGGCAGTTCATATCAAGAAAAGATATAGAGCAGGCATTTATTAAGATTGGTATCGGTAAGGAGAAAAAGAGCCGTCTTATTTCAGATGAGGAAAAGCGCATTACGGCGTACCATGAAGCAGGACATGCAATTCTTTTCCACGAGCTGAAGGATGTAGGACCTGTTCACACAATCTCAATAATTCCTACGGGTACAGGTGCGGCAGGCTACACTATGCCGCTTCCGGGCAAGGATGAGATGTTCAACACCAAGGGCAGGATGTTGCAGAATATTATTGTCAGTCTTGGCGGGCGCATTGCCGAGGAACTTGTATTTGATGATGTGACCACAGGTGCTTCACAGGATATTAAGCAGGCAACACAGACGGCAAGAGCGATGGTTACACAATACGGCTTTTCAGATAAGCTCGGTCTTGTCAATTATGGCAGCGATGATGACGAGGTATTTATCGGACGTGACCTCGCACATACGAAGTCTTACGGCGAGGGCGTTGCATCCGTCATTGATGAGGAAGTAAAGAACATAATTGATGACTGCTACAAGAAAGCGAGAGAGATTATCGAGAAGAACAGAGGTGTACTTGATGCCTGTGCTGAGCTTCTTATTGAGAAGGAAAAGATTACAGGTGAAGAATTCGATAAACTTTTTGAGGCGTAGAGAGCGGTATGACTTTGTTAAATGTAAAACAAGCAGATGCTTTTTACATTTATATAAAAGATACATGGACAATGTGCACAAAAAATAATTTGAAATTTTGGTAAGTTTGTGAACACTTATTTATAAGGTCATGCTAATATATACTCGTAACCCCCCAATACATTATATAGTTTTTGCTACACCCCATAAGAAATGAAATACCTTCTCCAAAAAGGACAGCGTCGTGAGCTGTCCTTTTTACGTTAGCGGATAAGCCGTTGACAAATGAAGCCGTAGTCGTCATGCTTGCATGTAAGACTACGGCTTCATTTGTCAATGCAACGGAAATGAGGAATACAGCGATGCGAATGAAATGAGCAGCGCGAATTCCGAATTTTCGTCAGGAATTGTGGGAGCGCGAAGCGCGGAACAATTCCGTGGGCTTATTCGCCAATTTGCATGTCCAAAACGGTCTTTTTACTTGAAAATTTCCCCATACTATCATAAAATGATATAAGGATTAAAAGGACATAATGTGTCCGTGATTGTATCATAATATATCGGGCGATGCAGGAGTATATTGTAAAAAGGCTCACCGATTATGAAAGGATTATGTATTTAATGAAAATAACAAAGAATCTTTCGGGATTGTCTAAGAATGAGATTAAGAGCACATATTTTTCAAATATGAAGCCTATACTTAACGACCGTGCCATGTTTGCGGATGCCACTGAAGAATACAGAAGTCCGGAGGAGCCGGATGCGGGAGATAAGGTGACTCTTAGGTTCAGAACGGCAAAGTACAATGTGGACAGTGTAGAGGTGGTTGTCAACGGAGTTGCATACGGGATGAAGAAGGTTACGACCAATTCCGTATTTGATTATTATGCTGCCGAATTCGAGCTTGGAGCGCAGAGAACAGAATATTATTTTCATGCCGTTGTCGGAAGGACCGGCATATATTACAATCAGGCGGGAGCATACAGAGAATTAAACCCGACATACAATTTTGTAATTAATCCGGGATTCAAGACGCCGGACTGGGCAAAGGGCGCGGTTATTTATCAGATATATGTTGATCGTTTCCGTAACGGAGACAAGACAAATGATGTCGTTGACAATGAATATGTGTATATAGGTGAGCCGGTTCATCATATTGATAAGTGGGACGAATATCCTGCTGCTATGGATGTGCGCAATTTTTACGGAGGAGATCTGCAGGGAGTGCTCGACAAGATGGATTATCTTGAGAGCCTTGGAATAGATGCAATTTATTTCAATCCGCTTTTTGTGTCGCCGTCTAATCACAAGTACGATATTCAGGATTATGATTATATAGACCCTCATTTTGGCGTAATTGTAAATGACGGCGGAGAATCTTTGCCGGAGAATGCAAGGAGCAATGAAAATGCCACGAAATATAAGAAGAGAGTTACCGATTATGCCAACCTTGAGGCAAGTAATGAATTTTTCGCAAAGCTCGTTGAGGAGGCGCACAGAAGAAATATCAGGGTAATCATAGACGGAGTGTTTAATCATTGTGGTTCCTTCAACAAGTGGCTTGATAAGGAAAGAATATATGAGGGAAGCGAAGGCTTTGACAAGGGAGCTTACGTCGACAAGGAAAGCCCTTTCCACGACTTCTTTAAGTTCCAGGACGACTATGCGTGGCCATACAACAATTCGTATCTGGGCTGGTGGGGTCATGACACTCTTCCGAAGCTCAACTACGAGGGTTCAAAGAAGCTTGAGGATTATATTTTAGGCATAGCGAAGAAATGGGTGTCACCTCCGTACAATGTGGATGGATGGCGGCTTGACGTTGCGGCTGACCTTGGTTTTTCACAGGAGTACAACCATATATTCTGGCGGAAGTTCAGGGATGCAGTCAAGGAGGCTAACCCTGACGCTATAATACTCGCCGAGAATTACGGGGATTCATACAGCTGGCTTCAGGGTGACCAGTGGGATACCATCATGAACTATGATGCCTTTATGGAGCCTGTGACTTATTTCCTTACGGGAATGGAGAAGCACAGCGACTCAAGCAATGACGCACTCAGAGGAAATCCTAACTATTTCATATCACATATGAGGCATAATATGGCAAGACTCGGCGGTCAGCCTATGAGAATTTCAATGAATGAGCTCTCAAACCATGACCACTCAAGATTCTTAACCAGAACCAACAGGGTTATAGGACGAACAGCGAGCAAGGGTGCCGAGGCTGCCAACTACGGAGTGAATAAAGGAATATTCATGGAGGCTGTGGTTATGCAGATGACATGGCCCGGAGCTCCTACGATATATTACGGTGACGAAGCCGGAGTCTGCGGCTGGACTGATCCGGATAACAGAAGAACTTATCCGTGGGGACACGAGGATACACAGCTTATTGAGTTTCATAAGGATATAATAAGGATTCACAAGGAGAACCCTGCACTTATACGTGGTTCGCACAAGAACATATATGCTGATTATAATATTCTCGCGTATGCGCGTTTTTATAATGACAACAGTGTCATTGTAATCATCAACAACAACGATGGTGAGCGTGAGATAAGTGTGGATGCATGGCAGGCTGAGGTTCTTGACGGAGATTACATGGAGCAGGTTATGTTCACGATGAGAGACGGACATTCCTGTGATGTCGTGCGCCATGAAGTGCCAAGCGGTATTCTCACAGTCAAGCTGCCTGAGTACTCGTCGGCTGTCTTCGTGAAGAGGAGAGGAAATAAGTAGATATGCCTTCAGAGAATGTAAATAAGAAATTATTAAATCTGGACATAATCCGTGCCGTCGCCGCGATTATGATTGTGCTGGTACATCTTGAGCTGTTCGGATGGGGTGGACACGGTGTTGAGCTGTTTCTTCTGCTGACGGGGTACACGGCATTCTTGTCGATAGACAGACACAAGGATAGTTCGCCGCTCTCGTATTACAGGAGAAGACTTGCGAGAATTCTGCCAAGCTACTATGGAGTGGTGTTAATATACTTTTTTATCTATCTTGTAGTGCTGGGAGAGAGATACCCTGCTAAACAGGTAGTGGTCAGTCTCATCAAGTATTTTACACTGACGACGACATTCTTTCCGCGTGATTTGATTTTCTGGTTTTATCTTGGAACTACGGGAACGATTGTCACAATCATGTTATTTTATATAATTGCACCTTTTTTGTACAAGCTCATCAATAACTTCAGGCGTTCGGTGATTGCACTTTTTGCGGCATTCGTAATATGTCAGGTGTGGGTGCATTTTTTGGGACAGCTCTATGCGGGGACGGAGTATGCGGGGCGTCATCCGGCGTACTTCATATACCTGTGCTTTTTCGGCGTGGCTGCATATTTTGCGGTAAAAGAAAAAAAGATATTTGAGTATATTGCGGTACTAATGGTTATGGGGGTCGGATTTCTCATACTGGATGTAAGCAACACGAAGCTTTACTGGATTATAATGTTCACGACACTTCTTCTTGTGACGATGGATATTGAGGATTGGATTCCGGATAACAGGCTGAGCAGAGGTGCGGTGTCGGTGGTGAGATTTATCTCGAAGTATTCATACGCACTTTATCTTGGTCATCCGATAGGAATACTTATCATGAAGAGCATTTTTGACCCGGATACGACCACTATGCCTATTGTGCTTTACAGAATTGTGGAGTTAGCATTTTTTGCAGTGATGACGGCAGTTGTGTATTTTGCGTTTGAGAAGCCGGCGGCAAAGCTGTTCGGAAGCGGAAAAAAGGCTTCGGTTAAAGACAAAGCAGTTAAGCAGTGACATGGAGGAATAATACATGCTTTTTAATTCACTCAGCTTTGCCGTGTTTATGACGGTAGTGTTTTTAATATATTGGCTCGTGCCTGTAAAATACAGATATATGGTGGTGCTTGCTGCCGACTGTTATTTTTACCTGGGATTCGGTGTGGGCAGTTTTCTGCTGTTGTGTGCGGTGAGTGTTGTGACATATATAGGTGCCTTTTTCATGGAAAAGAGTGATGGGGGCTTAAGAAAGATATGCTTCGGTGTGCCGTTTGCGGTATCGCTGGGGCTTCTTTTGGTGTTTAAGTATTTTAATTTTGCGGGGCAGATATTGTCGGACACGCTTGGAATATTTGGTATCGGATTTACACCTGCTGTTTTGAAAATTGCCGCTCCTATAGGAATATCCTTCTACACCTTCAAGGTCATAAGCTACATGGTTGAGGTGTACAGGGGAAAGCTTCCGGCGCAGCGCAATTTTGCAAAATATGCCGTGTATGTGAGCTTCTTTCCGCAGATAGCATCGGGACCGATTGAGAGACCGGCTCCTTTTTTTGCAGGGCTTGAGAGGGAGAACGTATTCTCATATGATAAGGCTTCAAATGCAGTGAAACTTATGGCGGTCGGGTTCTTCAAGAAAATGATAGTTGCGGATCTGCTGTCGGGGTATGTCACAAAGGTATTTTCAAATGTAAATGCGTATGACGGCTTTGCACTTATGGCGGCAGCATTTCTGTTTTCAATACAGATTTACTGTGATTTTGCGGGATATTCGGATATTGCCAATGGCGCAGCACAGCTTCTCGGCTATGACGGTGCAAGGAATTTTGAGTATCCGTACTTTTCCTCCTCCGTCAAGGAGTTCTGGGGGAGATGGCATATTTCACTGTCTACATGGTTCCGTGATTATATCTATATTCCGCTTGGAGGAAGCCGCGTGGGAAGCTTAAGATATGCATGCAATATCATGATTACCTTTATTGTCAGCGGCCTGTGGCATGGGGCTAATCTCACATTCATCGTGTGGGGGGCACTTCATGGTGCCGTTCAGGTACTTGAGACCTTTGCACATAATGCGTGGGCGAAGCTTCATGGACGTGATCCGAAGGATAAGTCGTACAGAAAAAAGGGTGTGGCACGCATAGCCGGAATTGTGTTCGTGTTTATTTTTGCCACTGTGGCATGGGTATTCTTCGAGGCGGGAAGCGTTGGCGATGCGGTGTATGTGCTCACGAATATGTGGCATGGAATTACATCCCCGGCTTCGTATGTCAAGGGCGGTCTTCAGTCGATTGGAATTAACAGCGGCATGATGCTTCATCTTGTGTTCGTAATCGGAATGATGTTTGCGTATGATTTGACCGGTTATATTGCAGCGGAGCATGGAGGCTCGGTGTTTACATGGTTAAAGAGACTTCCGAAGCCGGTGCGGTGGATTATATATATTCTGGTCGTGGATCTTATGGTGATATGGTTCATGCAGTATGGGGCGGATAGCAGTTCGTTTGTGTACTTTGAGTTCTGATACCGCGAAGCTTTGAATTAATTTTAAAAGTTATCAGTAAGCTGGGAATGTTGGTGCAGACAGTAAAGTAATTCATTTTATAAATGGAATCTATAGTTAAGTTTGATAGGGATGGATATGAGAGAGAAAAAATCAGGTTTTGTGAAGTTCATAGTAACCGTGCTGGTGTTCGTGCTTCTTGTGGGGGTGTCGCTGGGGGGATATTTTGCGGTTCAGTATATTAAGGGTAAGAACAGTCCGTCGAGCTTTGGCCCGGAGCTGTATTACGCGCTTGACCTCGCGGAGGAAAAGACGGAATATACAAAGGTTATAATCGGCGACAGCGTGGCGAGACTTATCTTTTCGCCTGATTATCAGGATGAGACGGACGAGGTGTGCTACCTTGCGACCAATCAGGCTATAACGGTGCTGGGAAACTACATTCTGCTCAGCCGCTACCTTGAGAACAATCCTCAGACAGACGAGGTTTACTATATTGTGAGACCGCAGAGCCTTGCAAATCCGCTGTGGTTTAACTTTTCGTTCCAGTATTTCATTGTGCCTTTTTACAATGACACCTACAAGCAGTATATAGATGACGACACGAGGGAGTACATTGAGGACAGATTCGGAAAAATGTACGCGACGAACGACATTGTGAAGAGCTTCATTGAGAACAACGCGTATTATATGGACGTGTACCTCAACAATGTGCTTGAGCAGCAGCTCGAGGTTCGCGATGAGAAGCATTTAAGCGACCTCACGATAAAGTATCTTCCGAAGATAAAGGAACTCTGTGACAGCTACGGCGTTAAGCTGGAGGTGCTTGCCGCACCGCTCCCTGACACGGAGGACAATCACGACTGGGCGGAGTTCTCGCAGCAGATTGCGGATAATGGCTTGTCAGACCTGCTTGGAGATTATATTGACGGCATAGATTACTATCCTGAGAGCGCGTTCGGTGACGAAGCGCATTTTACGGGAGAGTATCTTGAGGAGAACAGGGCGGAGATAATTAAAAAACTGTTTAATTAAGCTAAATTAGCTAAATTTAATTTACTCATTTACTTAAATATAATATAATACCCATAACAACGATTGTAATTCGGAGGAGGTTGTTATGGGTATTTTTTTTGATGAGCAGTCGCGCTCATTCAAGCTTGACACCAAGGCGAGCAGCTATGTGATTTCGGTGGTCGATGATGAGGGCTTCATCGGGCACGCGTACTATGGGGATAAGATAAGCGACACGGATGTGCGGTATCTTTTGAGAACCGACGAGAATCCGTTCGTGCCGTCGAAGAACAACAGGGAGAGGGGCTCGTTCTTTGATGCGTTTCCGACGGAGTATCCGGGAAACAATGTGGGTGACTACCGCGAGGGAGCCATTGCGGTGCGCTGTGAGGACAACAGCCGCGCGGTGAGCCTTGTGTATGCGGGACACAGAATCTATGCGGGAAAGCCGGGAATTAAGGGACTTCCTGCGACATTTGACAGATATGGTGAGTGTGGCACAAGTGAACACGGACAGCACAGCGGTGAGGACACGGGGGTATACACTCTTGAAATCGATGCGGTCGACGCTTGCATCGGGCTTGCGGCGACACTTATTTACAGTGTGTTCCCTGAGCAGGATGTGATAACAAGAAGTGTCCGCCTTAAGAATAATGCGGATAAAAATATTTTTGTGACAAAGGTTATGTCCGCATCACTCGATATTCCGGACGAGGGCTATGAGCTTCTCTCACTTCACGGCTCATGGGCACGCGAGAGAAAGATGGAGCTTAGAAAGATAGGCTACGGCAAACAGAGTGTAGGCTCAATTAAGGGCAAATCCTCGCATCAGGAGCATCCTTTTATCGCGCTTGTCGACAACGGACTTTCGCAGGACAGAGGGCATGTGTACGGATTCTCGTTTGTATATTCGGGAAATTTCATTGCGCAGGCTGAGAAGAACCAGTTCGACAGCATAAGAGTTCTCATGGGTATCCATCCGGATAACTTTGAGTGGAAGTTAGAGCCTGGTGAGGAGTTTGACACGCCCGAGGTTGTGATGACCTACTCGGCATCGGGACTTGGAACAATGACGAGAAATCTTCACGACCTGTACAGGGAGCACCTTATAAGAAGTCCTTACAGGGATAAGAAGCGCCCGATACTCATAAACAACTGGGAGGCTACATATTTTAACTTTGACACGGATAAGCTCATAGCCATCGCGCGCGAGGCAAAGAAGAGTGGAATCGAGATGCTCGTCATGGACGACGGCTGGTTCGGACACAGAAATGACGACAGCACAAGCCTCGGGGACTGGTTTGTCAACGAGGATAAGCTGAAGGGCGGTCTTAAATATCTGGTGGATGAGGTGAACAAAATCGGGCTCAAGTTCGGAATATGGTTCGAGCCCGAGATGATTTCGCCTGAGTCGAAGCTTTACGCGGAGCATCCTGATTGGGCGATTGCGATTCCGGGACGTGAGGCGTGCCGCTCAAGAAACCAGTATGTGCTCGATTTGTCAAGACCTGAGGTTGTTGACTACTGCTACGAGGCGGTGGCAGGGATATTAAGAAGCGCGAACATTGAGTATGTGAAGTGGGATATGAACCGCGAGCACACGGATTTGCACAGCAATTACCTTCCGGTTGACAGGCAGGGAGAGCTTGAGCACAGATATATGCTTGCCGTGTACGAGCTTCAGGAAAGACTTATGAAGGAATTTCCGAATCTTCTGTTGGAGAACTGTTCGGGCGGAGGCGCACGTTTTGACGCGGGAATGCTCTACTACAGCCCGCAGATATGGTGCTCGGATGACACGGATGCAATTGAGAGGCTCGCAATTCAGGAGGGAACGGCGCTCATATATCCGCTCTCGGCGATGGGAGCGCATGTGTCCGACTGCCCTAACCATACGGTCGGCAGGGTGACACCGTTTAAGACCAGAGGGGATGTGGCTCTGTGTGGAACCTTCGGTTACGAACTCGACATCACAAGGATACCGCAGGAGGACAGGGACGCGATACCGGGACAGATAGCGACCTACCACAAGTACAATGACCTTGTGAGAAACGGAGATTATTACAGGCTTGCCTCATATCAGGAGAACACCCTCTATGACTGCTACATGATTGTTGCAAAGGACAAATCCGAGGCACTTTTAACCTACGTTCAAGTATTGAAACGCCCGAACTTCAAGAGCAGAATGGTAAAGCTTGCGGGACTTGCGCCTGATAAGCTTTACAGGGTAATCTATGAGGATTCGGAGGCAGACGGCGGAAATCAGGGCATTGAGCTTCACGGCGACACGCTCATGAATGCAGGAGTAAAGGTTCCTGATATGTGGGGCGATTTTAAGAGCACACTCATATATTTTAAGGCAGAATAAAACAAAAGAGACTACATTTTACGGTTGGAGAGGAGGTGCCGCAACGTGAAAAAATCAGTGCGGCTCGCAGACATAGGGGCACAGCTAGGGGTGAGCACGGTCACGGTATCAAAGGCTCTGTCGGGGCAGAAGGGTGTCAGTGACACACTGCGAAAGCAGATTGTAGAGCTTGCCGACAGCTTGGGCTATATGCCACCGTCGAAGGAGCCGAGGCAGGCTAAGAACCGCAGCTACACGCTCGGTGTGCTTGTCGGAGAGAGATATATCGATAAATATGACTCATTTTATCTGGAAATGTACAAACAAATCACGGGAAGAGCGATGGCGCGGGAATGCTTTGTGGTCATGGAACCTGTTGATGTTGAGTCAGAGAAGAAGCACATAATGCCGAAGCTCGTCACGGAAAACAGGGTGGACGGCATAATCGTCATGGGGCGGCTCAGTTGGGGGTATCTTGAATTCCTCAATGAGAACTGCTGTCTCCCTATGATATATCTTGACTTCTGTGACAACAAAAAGGAAGCGGATGCCGTTATATCCGACGGCTATTATGGAGCGTACAGGCTGACGAACTATCTTTTTGAGATGGGTCATAAAAGGATTGGCTATCTTGGAACCGTGCTCGCGACAGGCTCGATAACGGACAGATATATGGGGTATCTCAGGGCGATGATGGAGCATGGCTGTGAGGTCAGACCAGAGTGGATAATCGATGACAGGGAGAAAGAACAGGGAAGCATTGATGCAGAGAGTTATATAAGGCTTCCAAAAGAACTGCCGACAGCCTTTGTGTGCAACTGCGACCTTGCCGCGAGTTTTCTCATAAAGAAGCTTGAGGCGGAGGGGCTTAAGGTTCCTCAGGATATATCCGTGGTGGGCTACGACAATTATATCTACCCGGGAATGTGCGATGTGGAGATAACCACCTACGAGGTTGACATTAAGGAGATGGCAAGACGTGCGGTTCACACGCTCATCAAAAAGATTTCGGGCGAGGATTACAGGCACAGAGTGTACATTGTTGAAGGACAGCTTGTGATTAAAGGCAGTGTGAAAGATATAGGAAATCGCGTAGGTAAGAATTAAAAGTGTCTAAAAAGATTCAGGTGTCAGAACATCCTGATTTATTTTAAAAGTGTATATCATGTTATATTTATACATATCAGCTCCGTTG
>OLGY01000269.1_pt1 | contig 41408 bp, 43 predicted proteins | sample 1605951 | NCBI WGS metagenome assembly OLGY01 (sample SAMN03283280) | human gut metagenome | biome: human-associated habitat; material: feces | host: Homo sapiens | place: Peru | collected 2012
AAGCCACCTGAAAATACGGCGTAGTCATAAGCCACTTTTCACCGTTCTCCTGAAAGAATGGAAGAAATGTTGTATTAATCCCCTGATCCTGAAACATTTTTACTCCAGAAGAGCTTCCAAAGTACATGGCAAGCTTTCCACTTTGATACATCTCAACTATATCATCATAATTCATATCCAGATCACCCGCACTCAGACCAGTATCCTGAATAAATTGTTCCATGCGTTCAAAAACCTCAGGCCAGATGGTACTGTCCAGACCTTCTCTCTTTTCATTATCCGGATCACTGTAGGTAGTACGCCACTTGCGTCCATCTACAGAAGACAACTCTGATGCAGACAGACCCTGCAGTGTTTCCATACAGGTATAATCATAATAATAGTCTGCTGTAAACCCACGGATTCCCACTTTGTCAAATGCCTGGCAGGCAGAAACAAAGCTTTCATAATCTGTTGGAAGAGGAATATCATACTTTCCAAAAAGATCTTTGTTAACTACAAAACCATGTGCATCCGCACACACCGGAATCCAATTTACGCTTCCATCCTCATTCATAAAATTGCTAAGGTAGCTGTCATAGACCGCACCTGCTGCATTGGTTGTGGAAAGATTCATAAGACTGTCTTTTAGGGGACTCGCATCATGCAATGAGAAGCGACAGCAGGTTATAATATCCGGCAATCCACCGTTTTTCTCAAGAAACTTGTAGAAATCCAGATTATTATTTCCTACTACAAATTCAACATTAATATCAGGAAGCTGTTTCTGGATGTATGGTGCATATTTTTCATACAGGCTTGTGCTCCATAAGTACACCGTGATTGTTTCTGCATCTTCTTTTTTTGCACTATTGCCGCCACAGCCTGACAAAAGTGATAAAGCTGTCACCATTACCAGAAGAACCGGCAAAACTCTGTTCCATTTTTTCTTTTTCATTATGAATCCTCCTCTGGGTTTCCTTTGCTTTTATTCATATTTTTCTTTCTCGTAAAATTATTGTGGTTTCGTCTATGAAATAACGCCGAAAAAAAACCTATGACTACTGCCATAGTGATATGCTCCCTTTCAGGTAGACAAGTTAAATAATAAAAAACTTGTTAATCTAGAAAGGAGACCTTTTGAGTAGAAAACCTAAATTCAGTTCAGATGAAAAAGTTTCAGCTGTAAATTTATATCTAGATGGGAAATCAAGCATGAATTCTATTGCTAAACAGCTGGGTATTTCATATGCATCGTTTGTACAATGGGTGATAAATTATAAAGCAATGGGAGCTGATGCTTTTATTACAAAAAACTGCAATCGTTATTCTTTGTTTGAAAAGAAGCAGGCAGTTGAAACATATTTAGCAGGCGAAGGATCTTATATGATAATCTGTAAAAAATTTAAAATTCGTTCAGCTGCTCTATTGCGCAGATGGGTTAAGCAGTATAATGGTCAGAAGAAACTAAATGTTTCCGGAATCGGAGGTACTGCAGCCATGACTAAAGGAAGAAAAACAACATTTGATGAACGAGTAGAAATAGCCTCATTTTGTATTGCTCATAATCATAATTACACAGAAACTGCCGAAAAATTCGGGGTTTCTTACCAACAGGCACGAAATTACACTGTTAAGTTTGAAAATAACGGAATTAATGCTTTAGAAGATAATCGAGGAAAAAGAAAGGATAAAGACTCTCTGACGGAAATTGAAAAGCTCCGGGCAGAGTTGAAGTTAGAAAAGGCCATGCGTCAGAAAGCTGAAATGGAGGCCTCTTTTTTAAAAAAACTCAAGGAAATAGAAAGGCGGTGGGACTAAGCCTGTTGAGAAAGCCGCATATTTATCAGGCAATAAAAGAAGAAAATGAAACATATGGATATCCAATAAGTGCACTTTGCAAGCTTGGAAAAGTAAGCAGAGCTGGTTATTATAAATGGCTTAACAGAGCCGTTCCTGCTAACGAAGGACATAATAATCTTATAGCGGATATAATCGAAAAAATACATTTGAAACACCCGGATAAAGGTTATCGGAGAATACGTGATGACCTTGAACGTTATTATGACATTAATGTTAATGACAAACGTGTATTACGCATCTGCCGCAGAAAAGATATCAAATCAACAATAAAGTATGCTAATAAAGGCTGTACCCGCCAGGCAGATAATCCACAGTTTACAGCTGAAAACATTCTTAATCGTGAATTCCATGCTGATGCACCAAATGAGAAATGGCTTACAGATGTTACAGAATTCAAATATTACATAGGAAAAGAAAAGCATAAAGTATATTTAAGTGCAATTCTTGATTTATATGACAGGAGGATTGTATCTTACATAATTAGAGACAATAATAATAATTCATTAGTGTTTGATACATTTGATGAAGCTATCAGGAATAATCCGGGAGCACACCCGTTGTGTCATTCAGATAGAGGATTTCAATATACAAACCGCGAATTTCATAATAAGCTTGAAGCTGCTGGTATGACGCAAAGCATGTCTAGAGTTGGTAAATGTATTGATAATGGACCAATGGAAGGATTCTGGGGGATTTTAAAGAGAGAAAGTTACTATGGTAAAAAATTCACCGCAAGAGAAACGCTGGTTAAAATGATAAATGAATATATAGAATACTACAACAATCAAAGACTGCAAAGAAATCTTGGGGTTTTGACTCCAATGGAAAAACACAAACATTATAAAATGGTAGCATAAATATGCCATCAGAAATAAAACTGATGGCATAGAATTTTTATTTTTTTAATTGTCTACTTGACGGGTAGCGGTTCATAGGTCGCATTCGGTATATTAGTATTCCATGTATACTTCCCCATCGAGGTTCTTCCAGTAGAACTTATCCTCCAGTATCATATAACTGTGTTCTGAGTTCTCTTTAGGAATTGAAACTGAACCAGGATTCATGTATATGTAATTATCTCTCTTCTCACACTTAGGTACATGTGTATGTCCGCAAAGTAGAATATCTCCTTCCTTTAATGCAGGTATATTCTTCTCATCAAGCTTGTGTCCATGTGCAATAACGATTGATCTGTCATTGAAATTAAGATATGCCTGTTCTGCAAGTACATTAAAGTCAAGCACCATCTGGTCAACCTCTGTATCACAATTACCTCTTACGCATATAATCTCATTGCGTAAAGGATTAAGCATTGCAATAACTTCCTTAGGTGCATATTCCTTAGGCAGGTCATTTCTCGGACCATGATATAGTATATCACCTAAAAGAACGAGTCTGTCTGGCTTCTCTGCTTCATATCTTTCAAGCAGCTTTCTGCAATAATATGCAGAACCGTGTATATCTGATGCAATCATTATCTTCTTCATATTCTGTCCTTTCCTTAGATAAGCCAATTCTTAATTATCTTGCGAGCTTATTAAATGTTGGCACTTTATAATGTGAAGCATTACTTAAAAACTGAGATAAAGTATTAGGAACCTTGTATGTATCAAGAACCTTCTTCATAAAAGCAATTGATCTTTTCTTATACTTCATGCTTCGCAATACTGTTACCGCAGCCTCATCATCATAACCCCTTGCAAACTGCTTTGCATATCTTGCGAACTTAGTTTTATCAAGTTCAGGAATGTCAAAATAATTCTGGAATATCTCCATTGCCTCAATAATTCTTGTATTATCAAAATCAAGTTCTACTGCAGGTCTTTTCACCTCTATATTACCAATATGACATACAGACTGCTTACACACGTTAGAATACAAGCTTATATTATCAGACTTAACATTCGTAAGTGAATATTTGTTATACAGGTGTATTCCGGTAAACATTCCGCTTGAATTATCCTCTCCAAAGAAATAATTCAGTAAAAGCTCTGTAATATCTCCCTGTGCGTCTGATTTCTTAATATACATACCTCTTCCAACACGGATTATCTCACCCTCGTCAGAGAGCCTTTCGACAGCCCGGAAGAATGCTTCCTGATTCATCCTCTCAAATCCATGCTCATACATATCATTAGCCGACACAATTGTGCCATCTGCCACATTATCAAAGTAATCTAATATCTTATCTCTATTCTTCATAATTCTTTAGCATAGTGAAGTTATTACACTTCTTCAAGATTAATTGTCTCTGTTTCTTCTGTATCATCATCAGATTCTTCCTTTTCAGGCTTTTCTTCTTCCTTGCCATCTGCCTTCTCATTAATTACCTTGACTTCAACCTCAACGTCTCCGTCTTTCTCATCAAATATAACATCATCATCAAAATCATCCTCTGATGCGAGGCAGTCATCCTCATCAACAAAATCAGGATCTTCCTCATCTTCTTCATCGACATAGAAATTAACAGGAATTACTTCTACATTACTGCATACAGCCTTACCAATAATATATACTGTGTGGATTCCTTCTTCGTCAACATTATCAACAAGATTCTTAACACCAGCTATCTTTCTTGAAATATCACATGTTGCATTGACACCTTCTGGAAGAATGATAGTTACTGAACTTGCATTACTTGAGAAATTAATATATACATCCTTCTCAAACACTGCAAGACCGAGGTCAAGTACTGTCTTAGAGGCCACTGCTTTAAGCTCGCAGCCAGCAAATACCTCATCTTCAACCTCTATAACCTTCTTCTCTCCGATAGCATTATACTTACGGATTTCATCATCAAAACTATCATTCTCTTCTTTAGCGAATCTTTCCTTAGTCTGCTTGAACTTATCAAAAGCAACCTTGCCTGCTACAGCAGCAGCGCCCACTCCTAAAACAACCTTAGCCAATCCATGTTTCTTTGCCATAGTATTATCCTCCAATTCACGCATTATAATGCAATCTACTCTTTAAATTTAATCACCACAAAATCTTGTTTTAGTATATCATACTCCCTATACAAAAATCAACGCGAATAGACACATCCGCAATAATTCTGCCTGTATAAATTATACTCATGTGATAGTTCAATAGAACGCTTATATCCCTCTTTTTTCTTAAAATCAGATAAAAGATATGGCATATCATATTCCTCTGAAAGCTTTAAACCTATTTCATTAAGCTTGACGCTGTTCTTTAGAGGGCTTATTGTAAGCGTTGTCGTAAAATAATCAAATCCACCAGCCTTTGCAGTTTCACAGGTCTTTTTAAGCCGCAGCTCATAACAACGGAAGCATCTCTCCCCGCCTTCCCTGCACTGTTCATATCCTTTAGCTATGTCATAGAATTCCTTAGTATCATAATCGCCTTCTATGAAGGAAACCTTATACTTTGCCGGAAATTCACTGATGAATCTCTTCTGTTCCTCTACTCTCTTCCTATACTCTTCTTCTGCTGATATGTTCGGATTGTAGTAGAATACAGTTATATGGAAATAATCAGAAAGATACTCTATGCAATGGCTGCTGCACGGTGCACAGCAGCTGTGAAGCAGCAGTGTTGGTACAATTCCGTCTTTCTGGAAGCCCGCTATCTTCTTATCAAGTTCTTTCTGAAAATTTCTCTGTTCAAAAGGTATTCCCATATTACTTAACCTGTCCTGTTATCTCTTCTAACGCAGCGTAAAGCTTTTCCATCTGCTCATCAGTTCCTATTGTAATTCTTAAGTAATTATCAATAAGTGGCTGGTTAAAATATCTGACAAATATGTTCTTTTCTTTAAGTTTTTCAAATATTTCCTTAGCCGGAACACTCTTGTGTGTTGCAAATATAAAGTTAGCCTTAGAGTCAGGGAATGAGAAGCCTAACTGTGAAAGTCTTTCCTTAGCATTCTCTCTGGTCTTAACTATCTTACCCACGCACTCTTCAAAGTATTCCTTATCATTGACAGACTCAATGCCATAGCTTATTGAAGTTCTGTTCATTGTGTACGAATTGAATGAGAATTTGACAGCATTAAGAGCCTTTATAAGCTCAGGATTACCGAAACAGTAACCTATTCTCATACCAGCCATTGCACGTGATTTAGAAAATGTCTGTACAACCAGCACATTTTCATACTTATTGACAAGCTCCATTGCTGACTTTCCGCCAAAATCAATATAAGCCTCATCAACAATAACAACTACATCCGGATTATGTTTTATAATATCTTCAACCTTATCAAGTTCCATATAAAGTGCTGTAGGAGCATTAGGGTTAGGGAATACCACTCCGCCATTCTCCTTGTAATAATCTTCTGGAATTATATTAAAATTCTTATCAAGCGGCTGCTTCTCATATGGAATTCTGTAAAGGTCAGCCCATACACTGTAGAAAGAATATGAGATATTAGGAAACAGTATTGGCTTGTCTGAATTAAAGAATGTCAGGAAACACATTGACAATACATCATCAGAACCAACTCCTACGAACACCTGATTATCATTCATTCCATAATAAGCTGCAATTGCATGTACAAGGTCTGTAACCTCAGGATCCGGATAAAGTCTTAAATCACTGATATTCATTCTCTCTGCTGCCTCATGCACCTTAGGTGTTGGAGGATATGGATTCTCATTGGTATTAAGCTTTACAACATCTTTAACCTTAGGCTGCTCTCCCGGCACATATGGCTCAACTCTTCTGATATTCTTCTCCCATGTCTTCATATATAAGTCCTCTTCTTTCACGAATAATTATAATCCCATCTCTTTAGCAACTTCTGCAAAATGTGGTAATGAATTAACAATTGTCTCATAAGATACACAGTATGCAATTCTAACATATCCAGGGCATCCAAATGATGATGCAGGAACCATAAGAATATTATGTTTCTTGGCTGCCTCACAGAAAACAGTTTCATCTTCAACAGGTGACTTTACAAAAAGATAAAAAGCTCCCTCTGGCTTTACACATTCAAAACCTAACTTTGTGAGTCCCTCGTATATTGCCTTTCTGTTCTTGTCATATGCCTCAAGATTAACCTGTGCATCAACACATTTTGCAACAACTCTCTGCATAAGTGAAGGTGCATTAACGAATCCTAAAATTCTTGTAGCTACAGAAGCTGCTGACTTAACATCTTCTGAATCTGTAACCTCATCAGGAATAACAAGATATCCGATTCGCTCACCTGGAAGTGAAAGCGACTTACTGTATGAATAACCAACAATAGTATTGTCGTAATATTTAGTAAGATATGGAACATCAACACCATCATAAGCTAACTCTCTGTATGGTTCATCTGCTATTAAGTAAATCTCTGTTCCGTACTCCTTCTGCTTCTTATCCATAATAGCAGCCATCTTCTTGATAGTTTCCTCTGAATATACAACACCTGTCGGGTTATTAGGATTATTAACGATAACAGCTCTTGTCTTAGGTGTTATCTTAGCTTCAAACTCGTCAAGCTTAGGCTGGAAATCAACAGTATTAGGTGAAACAACCACTAGTTTTCCACCAAAATTGCTTACATAATTCCTGTATTCACCAAAGAATGGTGCAAATGTCATAACCTCTTCGCCCGGATTAAGTAATGTCTTGAATATTGTGTTAAGTCCGCCTGCTGCTCCAACAGTCATTACAATATTAGTATGGTTAAAATGTGTTCCGAATCTTCTATTAAGCGACTCAGCTATAGTCTGTCTCACATCCTCATATCCTGCATTACTCATATAGCCATGTATAAATGTTGATTCTTCATTATCTACTATATCCTTAACCGCTTCATTAACCTCTGCTGGTGCTGGAACATTAGGATTACCAAGTGAGAAATCGTACACATTCTCTGCTCCGTATAACTTGGCAAGTCTGTTGCCTTCCTCGAACATTGCACGTATTACTGAACTGTTTTTTACTAAAGAAACCATTGAATCAGCTATCATTGTTTATATCCTCCCAAAAAAATATGACTACATTATAATCAAAATCATTTGATTTTACAACTTTCAATAGATGTAATCATATGTTATTATTTAGAATAGTATTTCATTAATACAGACACGGGGAGGAATATAATGTCTAAAACTCTTTATTCAGTATACAGATATATTGTTTTAGGTCTGTTTCTTATTATTAACATATGGCTGTTTCTGCTAAGCATTTTCAGTACGAGCAGACTGACATCTGATGCAAGTGAACGCACTTATTACACAGGAGACCATGTCTGGCTTCATATAATCATACTGGCTGTTCTTGTTGCTACCGTCTTTTATCTTGTGAGAAATAACATTTTCACCAGAATTAATAGTTATCTTTCCAATAATGAGAATACATTTATACGAATCCGCAATATATGTCTTATTATAATTGGTATAAGCGGCGTTGCCTGGGTTCTGCTTACACAGAGTAATGCAGGCGCTGACCAGTATTATGTACTTGATGCTGCAAGAGGACTTAGAAACGGTGATTATTCGGCATTCCAGTACAATGGCTATATAGCAAAATACACTAACCAGATTGGGCTTCTGTTCATTGAATACATTATAGGTTTCATAGTTGGTGACTATAATTACTTATTCTGGCAGCTCCTTAATGTTGTGATGATTGTATTCACTTACAAGATGTTTTCTGACATACTTGGGATTTTAAAGCTTCCGCGGATTGCAAGCCTGTCTACTATTATACTGGGAATTCTGTTTTTCCCATGGACTCTCTACAGCGTATTCATATATGGCAATGTTGCAGGATTATTCTTTGCCACTGCCGCTTTCAAATACACAATGCTTTTTATTGACAGCCTTAAAAAACTTAACAGCTTTAAGATTTCATATATTGTTATAAGTGCTGTTTCCATGATGTTAAGCGTTATGGTTAAGAATAATTATCTTATATTCATGATTGCGCTTATAATCTATACGGTTGCAGAAGCACTAAGACACAGAAATATACAGATTATTCTTGTTACATGTGCCGTAATTGCAGGATTTGCAATTCAGGCCGTTGTTCCAAAGCTTGTTATTGAAAAGATTTCCGGCTGCAATCTTGGAAGCGGTGCTTCAAGCTGGACATGGATTGCCATGGGACTTCACCCATCTGATGGCAATGTTTATGCAGACGGCTGGTACAGCGGACGTATTGCTGCATTTTACGAGAATAACGATTACGATACCAAGAAAGAAGCCGAGGTTTCTAAAGCAGAGATTAAAGGTTATATTGACACATATAAAAGTGACCACAAAGCATTTACATCATTTCTTTCAAAGAAGGTTGCCTCTCAGTGGAATAACCCTGAATTCCAGTGTTTCTGGATAACCAATGTCCGTAGCAGCGATATTGAGAAAAGCCCTGTTATCTCGGACATTCTTTCACTAAATGGAAGTACACCATTTATCGCATTTCTTAATATAATGCAGAGTATTATTTTATTTGGAAGTATGCTTTATGCTGTTAATACACTTATTGAAGGTACTTTCGCAGGTGCTGCTGTGCTTCCGCTTACTTTTATAGGCGGCTTCATATTTCACCTGTTCTGGGAAGGCAAATGCCAGTACACACTTCCTTATTTCATGCTGTTACTGCCTCTTAGTATTATTGGTTTTTACAGCATGGCAAAGAAACTGTCCTCAGTCACAAAGAAGCATTTATACAAATGTGGTGTATTTGTTGTAATTCTTTTATTTATAGCAATCATATTCAACCGTTTTATTATTCTTAATCAGGATAATAAGAGTTACAGGCAATACAGGGAGTACACTATTGAACAGCAAAAACTTTAACGGGAGGTTTTTATGAACAGACCTGATTGTTTATATATTGTAATTCCATGCTACAACGAGGAACAGGTTATGCCTGTTACTTCAGGCATGTTTCTTGATGAACTTAACCATCTTATCAAAGCCGGCAAAATCAGTTCTGACAGCAGGATAATGTTTGTCAATGATGGAAGTTCTGACAGTACATGGGATATCATTACGGATTTATCAAAGAAGGATGAACATTTCATCGGAATAAGCCAGAGCCGCAACCGCGGACATCAGAGCAGTGTCCTTGCTGGGCTTATGGAAGCTTCGCAATATGCTGATATGACTATATCTATAGATTGTGATGGACAGGATGATATTCATGCAATGGAAGATATGGTTGACGCTTACCACGATGGCTGTGATATCGTCTATGGTGTAAGAAATGACCGTTCTACTGATACATTTTTTAAAAGAAACACCGCTAAAGGTTTCTATAAAATCATGGCAAAGCTTGGCGCAGAAACTGTATATAACCATGCCGATTACAGGCTTTTATCAAAGCGTGTGATTAATGAACTGGCACAATTCAAAGAAACTAATCTGTACCTTCGTGGGCTTATACCGCTTGTCGGTTTTAAAAGTACAAGCGTATATTATTCAAGAAGCGAACGACTTGCCGGAAAGTCGCACTATCCTTTCAGCAAAATGCTTAACCTTGCCCTAAACGGCATAACAAGCCTTAGTGTAAAACCACTACGTCTTGTTATGTCACTTGGTATTATCGTTTCAATCCTCAGCTTCATCGGTGTTATATGGGCTGTCGTTGACAACCTGCTCGGCAACACAGTAACCGGATGGGCAAGTACAGTATGTATCGTATGTTTCATGGGCGGAATACAGCTTATGTGCCTTGGCGTTATCGGGGAATACATCGGAAAGATATATATGGAGGTCAAGAATAGACCCAGGTTTATTATCAGCGAGAGGACTTATCAGGACAATGAAGATAAAAATCAGTAATAAAAGCGCGGCATATAATCCAAGACTAATGTAGATTCATTATACATGCCTGATGAGTGATACCATAGACTTATTTCCCATAAAACATTCATATATGTGTTTCTTATAGGCAGATTATAGGTTTGTCTATTAAAATAAACGTGAATTAATTATGTAACTACCTATAAAAGTTGTTTATAAAACTTCTTATAGGTAGTTTTTTGCTTTCGGAAATACTCTTTGATGAAACCAGTGGGAATTTTGCCTATAAAAATGAGATTATGATAAGTCTTATAGGACAGAACTAAGAGGGAACATTATTTATTAGCATGGTTAGGTTGAAATATATGAGATACTACCTATAAGTGAGTATATAACATATTTCTTATAGGACACAGCCACTACGCTATCAGAACGGGTACAATCAGATTAAATACCAGCACCATCAGTATGTCTGATAGATAAATGTTTCTATAGGCTGCCAATGTTATTATTATTCTTATGGCTATTATTATCGCAGTCATTACTGCACATGGTTTTATTTTCTTTTTTGTTATGAATATCCATAGCTGCATCCTGTCTATCGGCATGTTTTTCAGCAGTTCTCTTGTTGTTATTCTTTTTCTGTTAGTGCTGTATGCTTCCTGATAAGATTTGTATTTCATGACCATATATGTCACGCCAAGAAGGTAAAACATGTACCCAATCAGAACAACCTTCATGTCATTGTTCAAATCACTGAAATCTATCATTTTATTAGGTGCACATGCTAATATTCCTGATATTATGAAGAAAAATATGGCCAGAAACTTCTCTCCTACATTATCCGGAAACCATGTATTTTCTTCTTTAAAGAACTTTTCTAATTTTTCCTGCTGTTTGATATCTGTTTTGATAGTCATTTTCTCCTCTTTCCTGTGCTGTTCTCACACTGTGCATTCAATACTTTCGCTGAACTCTCCCAGTCTGCCGCCCTCCATAACTGCCACATAATCCGTATTCTTCATAATCTCTGTCATGTCATGTGTTATCATAATCACACAGCATTCCTGTGCTATAAGTTCTCTTAACATGTCAAATAATTCTATCTTAAACACTGCATCCATGCCTGCTGTTGCTTCATCAAGAAGATACAGCCTGCTGTGATGTGCTATTGCAAACGCAAGCTGGAACTTCATACGCTCACCTCTTGACATACGCCACAATGTCGTTGCAGTGCTGACATTCATCTTTTTCATACATTCATTAAACAGTTCCACATCAAAATCATCATACACAAGTCCCAGTATATCAGCATTCTGCTTTCCGGTACGGTTCTCGAAGAATACATTATCCTCTGACACCAGCCCGGTGATTTCCATTGCTTTTGCATAATTTCCAGCAAGCTCGTAACCGGACAGCTTTATGCTGCCTGTATATCTTTTTTTCTCTGTTAAAATGTAGTTAAACAATGTCGTTTTTCCTGCTCCGTTCTTTCCTGTGACCGCATATATGTAGCCGTTTTCCAGTGTCATACTGACATTCTTAAGCTTAAATCCAAAGCCTTTTCCTGTTACATCTTTAAACTCCAATGCAATATTGTACATTTCTATTTCTCCTCATACAAAGTGCGAATCATATCCACTAAATCATCACAGGAAAGCCCTGCATTTTTTGCTTCATATATGATTTCCTGAGTTCTCTTTTCTATCATCATAAGCTGCTTTTCTTTCAGATAATCTGTGTTGTATTCACACACATAAAATCCTTTTCCAGCAACTGAGCGGATAAGCCCTTCTTTTTCAAGTTCTTCATAAGCCCTCTTGGTTGTTATCACACTTACCTGCAGGTCTGCTGCCAATGCCCTTATTGAAGGAAGTGCCTCGCCGGATTTCAGTTCCCCGGTTACTATCGCATTCTTAAGCTGCATTATTATCTGCTCGTATATTGCAAGCGTTCCCTGTGGCAGGATATTTATATTAATGCTCATAAAACCACCTCTTCATAAACTGCCGCTGACTTAAGCTTTCTTTTTACCTGCCTTGCATAACCTATACATACTGGAAACTCTATAAGCACCATTATTGAATATAAAAAACGTTCTTCAATAATCGGCGTAAATGAACTCATTAATATATCAAACTGCCAGCAGTCAGTAATTGTACATATAATTATAAGTGCCATAACATATGATAACAATCCATCTTTTTTGCCATATGGAAGCAGCGTGCTGATTATAAATGCATTTATAGTAATATATATAAATACAGACGCACTGAATCTTACTGCCATCATCATAAATATATTGCCAATCGTCAGTATCAGCATGTGTACTGCCACTCTGAAGATATAAGAGTTTCTCACCAGCTTTTCACGCTCATTGGTTGTAAGCGGGCATACATAATACATTGTTCTTAATTCGGCAGGGTGTGTGAATATTGAAAGACAGCAGATAGCAAGAAATATAAAATACCCTGAAGCAATTACTAATTGAGCCAATCCGGCTGTTTTAATAATCTGTGCCACAAATATAAGCTGTACCGCTAAAAAATTAAATATTGCTGAATTTCCGTGTTCATATGATGCCTTGAAATTCTCCCAATGCCATCCATATATATAATCCCTCATTAAGTATTTCATATTACACTTTCACCTCTTTTACTGTAATGATACATGAATTCTTCCAGTGTCGGAACTGTTACCGTAAGTGCACCATCATACTTTGAATATCCATGATTGACTACAAGTGCTTTAGTTCCGTATTTCCTGTCCTCTACATGTATGATGTCTTCCTGCTTAAGAAGTTTCACTTTATAGCTTTCTCCTGATATTATCCTGTACTTATCCCTGAAGCTTTCTATATCTCCTGAATATACAATTTCTCCCTTATCAAGATATATAAGATAATCTGCAATCCTGTCTAATTCATCCAGTATATGTGATGCTATAATCACACTTTTCTTACCGCTTTCCATAAACTGCATGATCACATTCAGGAAATCCTGTTTAAAATCAGGATCAAAATTAGCTGTCGGTTCATCCAGTATCAGATACTTTGGGTCTGTTGATAATGCAAATGCAAACTGTGCCTTTATCTTCTGTCCCTTCGATAATTTTCCAAACTTTATCTTTCTATCAAGTCCAAACCGTTCAAGATACTCCATGTAGATGCTTTCGTCATATCTGCTGTAAAACCTGCCATAACATCTTCCATTCTCTAAAAGTGAAAGTTCTGTATTCATAAGTTCATTGACTGGTACTATTCCTGTAATATCACGGATTCTCTTCTCGCTTTCCGCTTCCTGATAATTCAATCCATCAATTACAACCGTTCCCTCGTCCGGTCTGCAAAGCCCCAGTATCATCTTAATAAGAGTAGTCTTTCCTGACGCATTCTGCCCCACAAGTGCACATATGTATCTATCAGGAATCTCTATTGAGATGTCCTTCAGTCTGAAACTTCCTAATCTCTTATTAACTCCACTCAAAGAAATCATTCTTCTGCCTCCCCAAAACACAGTCTTACACATAACAGCTATACACCTGATATACTATTTTTGTGCATATACTGTATATATACATATATACAGTATATGCACGCATTTGTCAAGCAATTCTTGCTTTATTTATGTGTTTATTTCCGCTTCTGTCCTATAAGAATCCCCATACCTGTTGATTTATAGGTGACTTTTCATATAATTCACGCTTTTTTAGCCCGTAAGTACCTTTTTCTCATGGACTGAACCTATAAGAATCATTATTTAAACTAATTTATAGGAGTTTTCCAGCTAATTTCAGCAAAAAATCTTCTTCAAGACAAAAAAATACCTATAAGAAGTCAATTCAAAGACTCCTTATAGGTATTTCATCATCATTTTACATCTATCTTAATAGTCAAATTCAAAATCTGCCTATAAGACATATACATTCGCATCCTTTTATAGGTAAATGAAACTGTCTGGCGGTGTTATAGGCTTATACAATCATCTAAAGCATCATAACTTTCAATGCTCACTCAACAAGAATCACTACTCCACACCATCAATAAATCTGGCAACAAAACTTAATGCTGCACCAAGCCCTGATTTGCTGCCGCCGCCATCTGATATTCTTAAATAATCCGCATCAGTATCAAAAGAATAATCATTAACAAGACGTTCTTTAATACTATTCTCATATTGCTTAAGATATGGTGCAACTGTTCCGCCAAGAACAATATCACAGTCCATCATTGTGTATATGTTATTAATTCCAAGAGCCAGATTGTCCATATATTCATCTAACACATTGGAATTATTCTTATTTCCCTGCGCTGCCAGTTCAAAGAAATTGTCAAGTGTCATATCAAGCTCTGATGATAATACCTTTTCTGAAACATATGCTTCAAAACAGCCCTTCTTACCACACAGGCACTGCTTTCCTCCTGGGTGAATAACCATATGTCCGAATTCGCCACCACGGTTATGAACACCATTTCTGATTGCGGAAGCGTTAATATATGCACCTCCGACACCTTCCCCAAGCATAATATATATTTTTTCATCTTCAGGCTTTCTATTAAACCAGTGGTCTGCGTATGCCTCTGCCCTCGCATCGTTCATCACTACGACTGGATAATCAATAGCTGATATAAGCTTCGTAAGATTATAGTTCTTAGCTTTTAATGGTGGTGCTGAGATAAGAATCTGCTTTTCATCATCAAGTATTCCCGGAACTGTAATGCCAACTCCCAGAATGTCATCTGCATCTGCTCCAACATAATCCGCTGCATGTCTTACCGCATCAGTAAGTTTCTCAATATATGCGCTGCTTTTACTAAAATGTGCTTTAACATCCATACTGTATATAATCTGACCTTTAAGTCCGACTACATCTACATTAATATAGTCAGCTTTGATATTCACGCTGATGGCTTTTCTTGCGTTATTATTAATAGTAATTGCCTGTGCCCTTCTTCCACCCGTTGAAGTGAAATTGCCAACATATTCTATAAGTCCATCTTCCATGAGCATCTTAAGATTCTGATTGACCGTCGGCAGCGACAGACCTAACCGGTCTGCTATCTCCTGCCTTGATATCTTATCTGAATTATATATCAGTCTGAATATACGGTTTTTATTAAGTTTTTTTACATCCGTGTTTGTTAGTTTCTGTGATGAATCCATCCATTACCTCTCGCTTAATCCCGGTTAACATGTATGTCAGTTACATTACTCGCCAAATACAGCGATATAATCTTTCTTGAACTTCTCAATTCCTGCATCTGTAAGTGGATGGTGAACCATCTGCTCGATTACCTTATATGGTACTGTTGCAATATCAGCTCCTGCAAGTGCACAGTCTGTAATATGTATCGGATTTCTTACACTTGCGCAGATAATCTCTGTCTTAAAATCATAGTTAGCAAATATATCTGAAATATCCTGAATAAGATTAATTCCAGGCTGTGATATGTCATCAAGTCTTCCAAGGAAAGGAGACACATATGCTGCACCTGCTCTTGCAGCTAAAAGTGCCTGATTAGCTGAGAATATTAATGTAACATTAACCTTTATTCCCTCAGATGATAACACCTTAGTAGCCTTAAGGCCTTCAACTGTCATAGGAATCTTAACAACCATGTTAGGATGTATTGCTGCAATCTCCCTTCCCTCTTTAATCATTCCTTCTGCATCCTCTGTAGTAGCCTTAACCTCGCCACTTATAGGTCCGTCAACAATAGAAGTAATCTCCTTGATAACTTCCTTGAAATCTCTTCCTTCTTTGGCGATAAGGGATGGATTAGTGGTTACTCCACAGATAACTCCCATGTCATTAGCCTTACGGATATCCTCAACATTTGCAGTATCAATAAAAAACTTCATAATAAAATTCTCCTTGTTAATCACTAATTAATTGTTCTGAATACGTTCTTCATTGCAGGATAGATACATCTGAACTTATTGTACTTATCCTCGTATCTTTCTATTATCTTCTCATCTGGTCTTATTGTCTTTCGTACTTTAACGAGAGCATTAGACGCATCTTCAACGCAATTATACTCCCCGGCTGCAACCATGGCAAGCATTGCCGCACCCATAGCAGGACCTTCCTCTGACTCTAACAGTTCCACAGGAATTCCAAGTACATTAGCCATAATCTTGCACCATAGTTCTGACTTAGCGCCACCACCGCACATACGGGTTGACTCCACTCTTATACCAAGACTCTTAGCAACCTCGAAGCAGTCCCTTATTGCAAATGCAACGCCTTCCAGAACTGCCTGTGTCATATCCTTACGCTTAGTATCCATTGTCATTCCTGTAAATGTGCCTCTTGCAAATTCGTCATTATGCGGTGATCTCTCGCCCATCAGATACGGAAGGAAATACACATTATTATTGCCAAGGTCATTATCTGTTATCTGCGACTGCTCACCTGCATAATCATTAGTTCCGAGTATCTTGTCCATCCACCATCCATTAGCTGAAGCTGCACTTAATATACAACCCATAAGATGATATTTCCCATCTGCATGTGCGAAAGAATGAAGTGCATTGTTGGAATCCACTCCGAATTCCTTACTTGAAATGAATATTGTACCGCTTGTTCCCAAAGAAACATTACAATGTCCGTCACCGACAGTACCAGTGCCTACTGCAGCAGCTGCATTATCACCTGCACCGGCTGCAACAATTACTTCACTTCCTATTCCAAGCTCATCTGCAATATCCTTTTTTACAGTGCCAACGCACTCACTGCTTTCAAAGATGCGTGGCATCTGTGCTTCTGTCACGCCACATATATCAAGCATCTGGCGCGACCAACGCCTATTCTTCACATCAAATAGCAGCATGCCCGAAGCATCTGAAACATCTGTACAATGCACACCTGTAAGACGATACGCAATATAATCCTTTGGAAGCATTATCTTGTCTATCTTAGCAAAATTATCCGGTTCATTCTCTTTTACCCACAATATCTTAGGTGCTGTGAAGCCTGCAAATGCAATATTTGCTGTATATTCTGATAACTTATCCCTGCCTATCACTTCATTCAGGTACTCACACTGCTTCGTTGTTCTTCCGTCATTCCATAAAATAGCCGGTCTAATAACCTCATCATTCTTATCAAGAATAACAAGTCCATGCATCTGTCCACCAAAGCTGATACCACCAACTGTTGATTCATCCTGTCCGTCAAGCAGCTCCTTCATGCCTTCTATACAGGCATCATACCAGTCATATGGATTCTGCTCTGACCAGCCAGTCTTAGGGTAATCAATCGGATAACTCTTAGACACATTTGCAATAATATGTCCTGCTGTGTCCATAAGAACAATCTTGACCGACGAAGTTCCAAGGTCAATTCCTATATAATTCATGCCAGACTCCTTTCCACAATCATATATCTATAACCGCACCTGTTTATGCAAATGGGTTCTCGCTCTTGTAAAGCATGCCCTTAGGCTGGTTGAATGACACATCCTCAACGCCGATATACTTAAACACATCAAAAAGTGTCTTTCCAAAATGTCCGAATGCAACTGCACCATGATGTGGAAAATTGCCTTCAATAAGCACATGTCTGTAGAATCTTCCCATCTCTGAAATAGCAAATATACCTATTGCACCAAATGAACGTGTTCTTACCGGAAGAACTTCACCCTGTGCTATGTAAGCGGAAAGCTTGTTATCTGATGAATTCTGGAGTCTGAAAAATGTGATATCTCCCGGAACGATATCCCCTTCAAGTGTACCATTAGTAACTTCTTCAGGAAGTGAACGTGCCATAATCATCTGGTTTCTCATCTCGCAGAATGACAATTTGCTTGATGCAGTGTTGCCACAATGGAATCCCATAAATGTATCCTTCTGTGTATAAGCATATCTGCCTGCGATATCCTCATTGTAAATATCTGCTGGAACTGTATTATTAATATCAAGAAGTGTAACAATATCGTCACTTACAACTTCTCCGATAAATTCACTCAATGCACCATATATATCAACCTCGCATGATACAGGTATTCCTCTTGAAGTAAGTCTTGAGTTGACATAACAAGGAACACATCCGAACTGTGTCTGGAATGCCGGCCAGCATTTACCTGCTACTGCAACATATTTTCTTGAGCCCTTATGTGATTCAACCCAGTCAGTTAATGTAAGCTCATACTGTGCGAGTCTGCTTAAGATTTCAGGCTTTTTATTTCCTGTACCAAGCTCTTTTTCCATATTCCTTACAACATCAGGAATTCTTTCATCTCCTGCATGCTTATTAAAGCTCTCGAATAAATCAAGCTCTGAATTTTCCTCAATCTCAACACCAAGATTATATAAACCTGCGATTGGTGCATTACATGCAAGGAAATTGTTAGGTCTTGGACCAAAGCTGATAATCTTAAGATTGCTTAATGCGTATACCGCCTTTGCTACAGGTATGAATTCATGAATCATATCTGCACATTCTTCTGCTGTTCCAACAGGATACTCCGGAATATATGCTTTAACTCCACGAAGCTTAAGATTATAGCTTGCGTTAAGCATTCCACAATAAGCATCGCCTCGTCCCTGAACAAGACCTCCATTAGCTGATGTCTCCTCTGCTGCCGCAATGAACATCTTAGGTCCGTTGAAATTTTTTGCAAGCATTGTCTCAGCAATCTCAGGTCCGAAATTACCAAGATATACACAGAGCGCATTACATCCTGAATCCTTAATATCCTCAAGTGCCTGCATCATATGTATCTCACTCTCAACGATACATACCGGACATTCATAGATATCCCCCTTGCCATACTTTGCTTCATATGCCTTTACAAGATTCTGTCTTCTTGTAACTGAAAGTGATTCTGGAAAGCAGTCTCTTGAAACTGCAACAATACCGATTTTCATAACTGGTGTATTATTCATAACTTATCTCCTTTAACCTATACTGTTATATTCTCTCCCCTTAAGCCGTTAAATGCTCCATCTATATGAGCATCTTCATGGGCTATCAGCCATTTATTAGATGCCGCAAGCAGCTTATCTTCTGCTGTTGCATGAGTATTAACTACATCAAGATTAGTTCCCTTTGGAAGTACAACTACGCACTTAAAGCCCTGTCCATCCACACCGCATGGTGCATAATGAAGAGTTGTTGCATACACCTCAATAGCAGTTCCCTCAGGCACAAAAAATTCTTCAACCTTAGATGTCTCATATGTAAAATCGTCTTTCACATCTTCTCTGCTGCCAAGCAGCAGAATCATATCTGTTGCCGCAATATTAACTTCTGAACTTCTGTGATATTCCAGTGCATTAAGTTTCTGGTTATGTCCATTACAATACCCTGTCTGTACAGGACATCCACCATATATACTCTCTTCCATTACCTTATGAATCTGTGTATTTTCAAGCTTTTTATCACCTGCAACATATACAACATCTTCAGGCATATCATACGAATCCATAAGTTTCACTATTTCACTGGTATCAATATCAGCAATAACTCTGCCATATTTCTTAAATCCAGCATCCAATACACTCTGCAAAAACACTACCTCCTTTTTCAACTCATGTTAAACTTTTATAAAGTATCTTTCTAAAAGTCATTCTATCACTGTTTTATTTCTAATTCAATAAAAAAATCTCCGATTATCAAAAATGTATCCTGAAAGATACACTCCCAATAACCGGAGATTAATATTAATCTGTTAAATTGCCAATCTTACAATATAATCTTTGATAATGCATCAATTATAATTCCCCATGCTACACCACTCACATAAAGAATCGCAAGAATTCTAAAATTATCCTTCATATCATCGTTCTCTCTGAACAGCACAAGAATACCTACTCCCGAACCGGCAAGCAGTCCTGCCATAAGAGAGCCAAGTCCAAGTACGCCTTCAATATAAAGCTGTGTTAATACTACTGATGATGCACAGTTAGGAATAAGACCTATAATTCCCGCTATCAACGGTCCAATGACAGGCTTATTAAGTATAAGATTTCCCAAAGTCTCTTCACCAACAAAGTGAATTAAAGTATTAAGTGCAAAAGATATAACAACAATAAATGCAAATATAGTTATTGTATGTCTTAACGCTGACTTAAATATGCTTGTCTCACAGCCACAGTGGTCATGATCACATACATGTCCAATCTTTTCTACCATATTATAACTTTTCTTGCTTCTTCTCACTATCAGATCAATTACAACACCCATTATAAGACCTATAAAAACCTTAATGAGTATAAGCTTGACAAGCACTAATACATCTACCTGTTCTGATAAAAATACTGGTATCATCTCGTCTGAAGTAGACATAAAGATGGCAATAAGCGTTCCCATAGTAATTACTTTACCTGCATACAGGTTAGATGCCGCTGTAGAAAACCCACACTGTGGAACAGCTCCAAGTAACGCTCCTATAACAGGCCCAGCCTTGCCAGAATCCTTAACAAACTTCTTCGTCCTGGCACTTGTCTTATGTTCAAGATACTCCATAGCAAGATAAGTCAGAAAAAGAAACGGCAACAGTTTAACACTATCAATGATAGTATCAAATACCACATCCATCATGATATACAATCGTCCTTTCTTAAAAACAGTCACATAGTTACATATTCATTATGCCTTGGCAAAAAGCTTCTTATAAGGTTCTTTTCCCGAAAACACCTTTCTTGCTTTCTCTGATCTGTTCATAATAAGCTTTGTAACAAAATAACCTATTACTCCATACAGCGATCCAAGTAACAGACTCGCAAGTACATCTGTCGGATAATGAACTGTAAGATATAATCTTGAAACTGCAATCAGAGCTGCAAGTATAACTGCGGGAATTCCTTTCTTTCTGTCCCACAATATAATAGCCAATGCCGCTGCAAAAGAAGCTGATGTATGACCTGATGGAAAAGACCAGTCCTTAATACCGTTAAAGATTCCATAAAGATTCTCAAATGTCGGATCTGCATTAAATGGTCTTATTCTTGCTGACAAATTCTTCATAATTCCGTTACACATAATAAGTGACAGAATAAGTCCAATTGCCATACTAAGTCCTAACTTTCTGTCTTTCTTAAATACTGGTATAAATAAGAACGCCGCACATAATAAAATCCAGAATATTCCAGCATTCCCAAGACAGGTTATAGCATACATAACCGGATCTGTTACAGGATTATGTAATGACTCAAACCAGTGTAAAATCTGAAGTTCCATAAAAGTCTCCTTATCATATCATTCTAATACGCTCCTTTTCAGGCACACCAGAATATTCTATGATATAAGAAAACATTTGTCAATTAAAGGAATATGTTTTTTCATAGTAACACTTTCCTGTTCTTCCACCAAATGGATATTCATATTCTTCTGTAACTCCAATCTGAAATAAACCTCTGTCTAAATCCGAATCAATAAGTTTAACAGTAACATTACCATCTGACGCAACTCTTTCACTTAAAACACCGCAAAATTCTTCCATCAGATCAGTTAGTATCTGTTGTCTTCTCCCAGCATCATATGTTGTAAAATATTTATCAGCATATACATCCCCCATCCTGTCAAATGCAAAATCCATTGCACTGTCAAGACTTCTGTTGACTTCATCTCTTCTAATATTGTTTCCTGTTATCGACGCATGTATCATGACTATTAACGCTATAACAACAATAATACCACTACATGTAATAACTCCTCTCAAATATCTTCAGCTTACAAAGTAACGTGCAAGTCCTTTATATGTATGTTGCGAAGAATAACCAAACATAGCCGCAGACAGCGGATATTCCAGTGTGTATTCTATATATTCATAATCACCTGCCCTGCTTACGTCTCCATATGTAAGCCTCATACCCCCTTTCTGCACTGACCTGGCTAACACATAAAGCTTCTTATCTCTAGCTTCCTCTGATAATTCACTATCAGGAATATCCCCACAATATGCTTCAATATAATTCTCAATATACTGGCTTATCTCTCCTGCATCAGAAACTCTCTGATTAATCCTTATGAAATCAATAGAAAAGAAACATACCAATGCAAATATAACAAGATATACTGATGTCTCAATTATCCCCTTCATTAATACCCCCCTTTATCTGCTATCCAAGGCATGAACCTATCACACCTAAAAGTATATTTCTATACGCAGACATAGACATTCCAATCATTGTCATGACAACCACCACTGCACACATTCCTATTACTGCTTCTCCATATGTATTAATAACATCCTTCATATTCTTATCACCCCTGTAAAGATATTTCCAAAAATATTAATCATTGAATAAGATACAATCAGTCCAATTATCACTCCTGCATATTCATCAATAATATGATTCATATAATATACACCTCCAATTATAAGTACATATTAACAACTAACATCATATCAACCGCCATCTTAAATGCCACAAAAAAAGTTGGTATATACTCAGAAAATCTCATCATGCTTGTACTGTCAAGATATCTGGCAGCCTCTGCCTTATCTGATAATTCATAATTTCTTCTTACGAGAGCATTAATCGTCTGATTCATGCTCTCCCTGTCTAGATCTCCTATTGAATACAACATTCTGACTGCCGATTGGATATCCATTACATCAAATTCACTTAAGAAACTATAATATGGCATGATATCAGATGGATTAAGTTCAATCTCATATATGAACTTTCCTAAAGATTCTTTCATGATAACAGGACAGCTATCATAAGTATCTTCAACTGCTGACAATAATGGTTTATTTTCAAGATTAACCGCTAAGTCTCTTAGCCATTCTGTAAAACCACAATATAAATCATTCTTAATTCTTCCTGCTGAACCTTTCCTCTGTGTAAATGGCGTTATTATAAACAGAACCATAACCGAAGCAACACATATCGATGCTATCTTTAACTGTACTAATATGAGAATTATCACTGTAAGCAGCATAATCCCCCATAATGGAATCATCTTTAAAGTAATCTTCTTTGCTTCCGACTTAAATACATTATTATAATCATGCATTATCTGCTTATCTGTCCTAGCTTCTCCTATCCAGTCACAACCATAATGCTTACGGGTATATATGTAAAACAGCATGCACAAAACAACAAACACAATGGAAACGCACTGATATGCCAGAGTATCTGTTATGCTAAGCGGCTCTTTTGAAAACATATTAAGAGTACTGCACATAACGGTAGTAAGCATTGCAAGCCCCATGCTTATCATTATTCCTATAGTAATGTCCCGCTTTATCTTTCTTATCTCTGACTGAAACTTATATACATTATTAACCCATCTGTCAAAATCCTCCAGAAGCACTTCCATTGCTCCTGTGTATCTTCCACCCTTTTCCTCTACACTGACTAAGAACTTATGAAGTGTCCGTATTCTTGAACAATCATATTCTTCTTCAACAATCTTCAATGCATCTTCATATACTCTTTCACCCATACCATATTGAAGTTCTTCAATTGCCCGTGAAAGACATCTCTTCAGTCTTCCGCTGCTGATTGCATAAGCATCCTGAAGTGCAATATTAACCTTCGGATTCCTGATAAACGAGTATGTCATCTGGTGAAGATACACATCCACATCTGCAAATCTTGACGCTTTACTTCTTTCCATAAAATAATTCCTTACTAGTCCGGGAATCATAATTACAGCCAGAATCATAACAAATAACGCTGCGATATAATTAATTCTGTACAACAGACATGCACCATATACAGCAACTCCTGCAAGCATGGTTGATAAAACAAATCTTCTTACAGACATAACGCCATTCAGATCTGCAATATCCTCCATTAACTGCTTTACAGATAAATATCTTAATATCTTCTTCAATTGTGCCTCCATATATACGGATCATCTATTCCGTATTTAATAAACTTATCCATAATATCCTGTGGAATATCACTATCCAGAAATTCCCCATCTTCATATATAACAGTACATGTATTCTCTCCCTGATTCCTGCTTAAAAAACCTACCTGGCTGATATGCCTTCTTTCAAATCTGTCACAGTCAACAAGCAGTACAAGATCAATATACTTATATATACTGTTAATAAATCTGTCTGACGATTCTCCATTACCCAGCATGGAGTACATTCTGTCTGGCATATCCCTTATATCATCCAGATGCATAGTCGTCATACAATAAGCTCCCGTGGATAAACTGTTAAGAAGCTCCATAACTTCTGGTCCTCTTGATTCTGAAAGAAGAACCCAGTCAATGTTATGTCGTAAACCTGCTCTTATAATATCCTGATATGTAATCTTAGAATCCACAAAAAACTCAACACACTTGCTATGTGGATTAATCTGCCTGTAATGTATCTCCTGATTATCCTCATAAACACCAACCTTTTCTTCTGCCGGAATAAATGTAGCCAGATACTTAAGAAGTTCTGTCTTTCCTGCATGAGGCTGTCCACCAATTACAGTTGAAAGATGAGCCGTCACACAATTCTCAAGCAGTGTAATAATACTCTCTGGAGCATAATCAGACTTAACAAGGTCACTATGCCCAAATCTAAGTTTCCTTGGAATCTTTCTTATAGCCATGCTCTTTCTTCCACACCTTGATTCATGCCATATTGAGATTCTTAAAGATTCGGTATTAGCCTCCAATATTGGGTGCATTCTGTTAAAAGATGCACCCATAATATTGGCAAGTCTTATAGACAGATTATCCATATACCTGTCACTAAGCTCTTTCATGGAAATATAGCAGCCTCTTCCCAACTGTGTTATCCAAAGATTATATCCATCCCACTCGATATCAGTTACAGTATCATCAGATATCTCATCCTTAATCTCTGAAAAGATATCCTCTTTATTATTCTCTATCAGCTCCTGAAGCTGTTCTTTCTCCATATACATTCCTCACATTACTGATTAGGTCTGCTCGCATCAATAGCATCATATATATGCTCCTTATACGAAATGTCACTAACAGCACCTTTAGTTCTGTCTGAAACAATAGTAACAACTGCTGCTGTAAGCAATACCGCTGCAAGTACCCCCGCAAGTGCTATAACGACCTTTCCATAATGTTCAATAATATCATGCATATACAAATCCTCCTCTGAATTAAATTATTTAAAAAGTACTTTTTATATTGTGGATATTATCACATATTTAAAAGTTTGTAAAGTATAAAAATATAACAATTTTAAAAAAAGACTTTTGCACCAGAATATAATGCAAAAGTCTTAAAATACTATTTCTTATTAAGTTCTATTGTATTGTTTCCATCGCTTAAAGAAAGTACATTTTTCTTGATTGAATATGTATACTCATCTGTCTCTTCTGTCCCAAGGAAACTGATTGTTATGCTCAGCTTTCCATCTTTTGCTTCATATGAAGTAATTGAAACACTTATCTCTCCCATCTGCTGGATTCCTGTTCCATCATCATTGAAAGTGTAAGTATAATCATCTCCTTCCCACGTTCCAACAACCGTTGCTTCTTTACCACAACCTGCAAATACTGCAATGACTGTAATAAGTACAGCTAATACGCTTACTCTCTTAAGTAATTTCATAAAACCTCCATTATAAATTAATTGTTTTTACAGCCTCTACAACTTTGGTAAACTCCATACCATGAGATGCCTTTATAAGTATATTATCACCTGTTTTCAGAATATGTCCAATACATTTTAACATATCATCTCTTGTTTCAAAATCATGTACTTCACAACCATGTGCATTATAATTAGAATCAATATATGCTCTTGTTCCTGCTGCAATCTGTGCAGCAAGGTCACCTGCTGTTATAAGTACATCAATATCCTTAGTTCCAAGATACATTCCCACATCGTAATGCATCTGTTTCTCATTCTCCCCAAGCTCAAACATACTTCCAAGTATAGCAACCTTTCTTCCAATAGCTGTGTCGAGAACGTCAAGCGATGCCTTCATTGAAACCGGATTGGCATTGTAACAATCATCAATTATTGTGAAGCCATTCTCCTTAATAATATTGTTTCTTCCTGCAATTGTCTTTAAATTTCTTACTCCACGCTCAATTTCAAGAGATGAAAGTCCAAGCACAGAACCAACAAGTGCAGCAGCCATCGCATTATATACCATATGATGTCCCGGTACTGGTACGGTCATGTCAAATGTTGAATAGTTATCTGCTGTATCAAGACCATGAATTGTAAAGCTTGTTCCATCAAGTCCAAGACTCTTTATGTTATCTGCATATACGCCGTCTTTGTTGCTTATTCCAAACACAAGCGGACGCTTGCCGTGCACCTGGCTGATTGTTGATAATTTATCATCATCTCCGTTAACAATAACAATTCCATCCGGATTCATATGATTAAATATCTCTGTCTTAGCCTTAAGAATTCCATCTCTTGTTCCAAGATTCTCAAGATGGCAAAGACCGATATTAGTAATAACACATATGTCAGGCTGTGCAATCTTAGATAATCTGTCCATCTCACCAAAATCACTGATTCCCATCTCAAGAACAGCAACTTCATCATCTTCTGTCAGTCTGAAAACAGTAAGTGGAAGCCCAATCTCATTATTGAAATTACCAAGTGTCTTTAACACCCTGTATTTTTCAGATAAAACAGAGCTTATTGTTTCCTTAGTACTTGTTTTACCAACACTTCCTGTGATTCCTACAACCTTGACATCCAGATTATTTCTGTAAAGAAGTGCAAGATCCTTTAATGCCTGAAGACTTGATTCAACCTGTATATACGAATGTTTTTCATCCGGCAGCTCCTTTTCAGAAATAACGCATGCAGCGCCCTTCTCAAAGCACTGTCCTATAAAATCATGTCCATCACTTCTTTCACCTTTAATGGCAATAAAAAGCCCGCCCTCAGCTACCTTTCTGCTGTCAATCGTAATGGCAGTAATCTCCTTGTCATAATCTTCTCCATTGCCATGATATATGCCGTTAACAGCTTGTGTCATGGCTCTTAAGGTCATTCCCTTCATAACACAATATCCTCAATTCTTTTCTTAGGCACATGATGTACCTGATTCTCATCTCTGTAATACTTGATATCTCCATCCGCAGGAATATCTTCAAGCACCACTTCTTCTTTAGGATAGCCAAATGCAATGACATACACAATCTTTAATTCAGACGGTATATTTAGCTGTGTCTTTAACTCATCTCTTTTAACATTGCCAAAAAAGCATCCGCCAAATCCGGCTTCTGTAGCTGCCAGAAGCATTGTCTGTCCGACAATTCCCGCATCAACTTCATCATTGACATTCGCAGGACAGGTTATAACAATATATCCTGTCGGCTTCTCACCTTCAGATGGACCATCCCAGTCCTTTAAATATCCGGCAAATCCTAATAGTCTGAAAACTTTCTCATTCTCTTCCTCATCACACACAATTCTATACTTAAATGGCTGTCTGTTAGCTGCTGACGGAGTAAGTCTTGCAGTCTCAACAAGTTCCATAAGCTGCTGCCTTGTCAGCTTCTTTTCCTGATAAAATCTTCTGTATGATCTGTTTTTCTTAACAAGTTCCTTAATCATAAAATAACTAACCTCGTTTTATGAAAATGCATTATTATACATTTACATCTCTTCTATTCATACTTTGCAAGAGATATCTCGATAATCTTCTCTGTAAGTTCATCATACGATATACCTACTGCTGCTGCCTCCTGAGGAATAAGGCTTGTGTCAGTCATTCCTGGAAGTGTATTAATCTCAAGACAGAATATATTATTATTCTTATCAAGAAGTTCATCAACTCTTGCGTATGTTGTTACGCCTGCTGCCTGGCAGCATTTTTCTGCCCAGAACTGCATCTGGCTTGCAATATCTTCTGGAATATTGGCAGGGCATGTATCTTTGGTAGAGCCAGCCTTGTACTTATTCTTGTAATCATAGAAGCCTTCAAGCGGTTCAATCTCAATTACTGGAAGTGCCTTTCCATCAAGCACTGCAACTGAGAATTCTCTTCCATCAACAAACTCTTCAACAAGTACAGTATCTTCATAAGAAAATGCTTCATTGATGGCCTCTTCAAACTCTTTCTCGTTATGTGCTATTGAAACACCAACACTTGAACCACCACAACAAGGCTTAACAACACATGGGAATGGAACATACTCAATCTTATGTCCCTTATGTAATGTCACACCCTTAGGCATAGGAATTCCCTCTGGTACAAGAACCTTTTTCGCAAGTTCCTTGCTCATTGATATAGCACTGCTTAAATAATCTGTACCTGTATATCTGATTCCAAGCAGATCAAATGCAGCCTGAACTTTACCGTCCTCACCATTGCTTCCATGAAGTCCCATAAATACCATATCTGCTTCTTTACACAATTCTAAAACATTACGTCCGAAAAAGCTTTCTCTTGCCTCTGTTCTTCTCTTAACCTCTGCCGGAATGTCCGCTGTTTTCTTCTTTAAATTGTCAGACAGTTCTCCCAAATCATTCTTTTCTGTAAAAAATGTCTTAACCTCACTGTCATCAACACCTAAGAAGATATCAAGCATATTTGCTTCATGTCCGTTTCTTCTAAGACTCTCGCATACTCTGTATCCTGTGACTAATGAAACGTCTCTTTCTGTACTTGTTCCACCTGCTAAAACTACTATTCTCATAATTTCTCCTTTATCCCTGAACTTTTCCACAATATCCACATAGTTATTCACATTTTTTGTTAATTGTAAATTTTTTGTAAAATTGTCAGATAATTGTAATATATTTATATAATCCACATATTCTTATGCAGAATCTGTGCAAATTATTACGGTCTTAAATGGCTTCCTTCATACTTTGTATGTGCCTGTAAAACCTTTCTTAAAGAATCAATTCTTCCAGAAAGTTCACCTTCTGGAACAACTATCTCCAGTGATTCAGCCATAATATCTATCATAGGATTAGTGAATCTGCTTTTGTATCTTATAAGGACATCAAGCTTTTCCTCATATCCTCTCGCATCTAAAAACTTTTCAAGTACACTGTCCTCTTTTAATGTGTATGCTTCATCAATTCTATTGTCTGAATTAACTCTTACTGCCTGTGAATTGTCAGACTGTAAATTGTCAGATATCTCCTGCATCGTCAACGGATCTACCTGCTCAAATCTATATTTCTGTGCTACATCCGGATATTTTACATGATCCACTTCACTCATGAACATATCATATGGTCTTACATACACAGCATATTCACCATACATAGCCTGATATACCACCATTTTCTCTTTGGTTTCTGAATGATATGCAACACACTTTACCTGGTAAAGCTTATTCTTAAAATGCTTATAAAATCCGCCTGATACTAACTGTCTTTCCATCAGTAAACCTCCCTCCAAAAATATACTGTTATTTTATCGCACAATGCCGTCTCTTACAACATTTTTTAAACACTTTGCCAAATGTTTTACACTTTAATAAGTTGTCTGAGTATGGTAGAATATATTTACATTTTATAAGAGGAGCTTACTATGAAACAGATAGATTTACATGTTCATTCCACATGCTCTGACGGAACTGATTCTCCTGCTGTTCTGGTTGATAAGGCAGTCGATAAGGGACTTGCTGCATTTGCTCTTACTGACCATGACACTACCATGGGAGTTAAGGAAGCTCTTTTAGCATGTGAAAATGTTAATAAAACAGGCCACGAACTTGAAGTTATTCCCGGAGTTGAGATAAGTACTAATTATGATAATACTGAGATACATGTTGTCGGACTTTTTATAGATTATAACGACAATGAATTCAATTCATTCCTTAATAAGCAGTTAAGTTCAAGAGATGAAAGAAATAAGCGGGTATGTGAACGCTTCCAGAATATAGGAATTAATATTACATATGAAGATATGCTAAAGACTTATGGCGATGCGGTAATTACAAGAGCACATTTTGCAGACAGACTTGTTACAATTGGAGCTGTTGGCGATAGGAATGAAGCATTTGACAGATATTTAGGTCAGGGAAAGCCTTGTTTTGTGCCAAGAGCCAAAGTTGACCCTGCAGAAGCTATTGAACGTATTCACCAAGCCGGTGGTATTGCAATCTTAGCTCACCCGGTTCTATATCATCTTGGCAAAGCCCAGATGAATAAGCTGCTTGACCATATGTGCTCTGCCGGACTTGATGGAATTGAAGCCATATATTCAACCTACAGGATGGGTGATGAATTATCAATCAGACGGATTGCTTCTGAAAGAAATCTGCTGATATCCGGCGGTTCTGATTATCATGGTAAGAATAAACCACATATCCAGCTTGGTACCGGCATGGGACATTTATTCGTTCCTTATGAACTGCTTGATAAGATGAAAGATTCCTTGTCAATCACCAACACACAGAAGGAGACTTACGATGAATAATAAAATTCCAAAAGCTATACAGCTCTTTTTAACTTTCATAAAAATAGGTGCATTTACTTTTGGAGGCGGTTATGCTATGTTACCACTGATTCAAAAAGAAATTGTTGAGAAGAAACATTGGATAACTGATAATGATATTCTTGAAATAGTGGCTATCTCCGAGTCAACTCCCGGACCAATTGCAATTAATGCGGCTACTTTTGTTGGCTTTCGTATCTGTGGTTTTTGGGGTGCACTATTTGCAACACTTGGAGTTGTGATACCATCATACCTGATTATTCTTATTATATCTTTTGTACTTAAAGAATTCCAAAGCATAAAAATCATACAATATGCCTTTAATGGTATCAGAGCTGGTGTACTTGCTCTGATTATCAAAGCTCTCTGGTCAATGTATATTCAATGTCCTAAGAATGTTATTTCCTATATAATTATGGCATGTTCTTTTATTTTTACTGCCTTACTTAATGTAAATGTGCTTATTGTAATTATTAGCTGTGCAATATTAGGTTTAGTAACATCTATTACCATATTAAGGAGGAAATGTTAATGATTTATCTTGAGCTTTTTTATATTTTCTTAAAAATCGGTGCATTTACCTTTGGCGGTGGTTATGCTATGTTACCATTGATTCAGGATGAAGTTATTGCTCATAATTGGATAGATTCACAGTCACTTATTGATTTTATAGCAGTTAGCGAAAGTACACCCGGACCATTTGCTGTAAATATAGCAACATATGTAGGAGCAGAGGTTGGCGGTATTTTCGGTTCTTTTTGTGCAACACTCGGAGTGATACTCCCATCCTTTATTATCATTCTTATTGTTGCAAAATGTTTTATGCAATTTCAAAAAAGTATAGTCATAAAGGGATGTATGTCAGGATTAAAACCTGCTGTAGTTGGTTTGATTGGTTCTGCTGTAATTTCGATGAGTTCAACCGTTTTCATACCAGATGGGTTTAATACTACTGTTTTTACTGATATTTCTTTTTATACAACATTCATTATATTTCTGATATCCGTAGTTTTAGCATTCAAAAAAATAAACCCAATTTTAATTATATGCTTATCCGCAATACTCGGAATAGTTTGCGGATACATATAATTAATTATAACAAAACATCATAAAAGACTCAGATTAACGGTCCTGAACAGTTTAAATTAATGCCTGTATCATTTTTCATCCACAACCTGGAAGATGTAGAATTTCAGATAATAGCTCTCCTGCGCCTCCCACAGTATTGGGTGGTCAGGTGACTGTGTCCTGAACTCGACCTGACGGAGTCTTTTATGTACAGCTTTAGCGGCCTCCTTAATAGTCTTGGTAAGAAGCTCCTGTGTCATGAAGTGTGAGCATGAACAGCTTGCAAGGTAGCCACCGTCTTTGACAAGTTTAAGTCCCTTCATATTGATTTCCCTGTAGCCCTTAATTGCGTTCTTTGTAGCTTCCCTCGATTTGGTAAATGCCGGCGGGTCAAGTATTACAACGTCATATTTCTCACCTGCTTCATTAAGCTTTGGTAGCTCGTCCAATACATTTGCACATTTAAAATGTACTGTATCCTCAAGTCCGTTAAGCTTTGCATTGGCTCTCGCCTGTTCAACAGCATATTCAGATATATCAAGTCCTGTAACTTCCCTAGCACCTGCAATTCCTGCATTTAATGCAAATGTACCCATATGGGTAAAACAGTCTAATACCCTCTTGTCCTTGCAAAGCTTCTGCATTGCAAGTCTGTTGTACTTCTGATCAAGAAAGAACCCGGTTTTCTGTCCATTCACAACATCTATCATGTAGTGGACACCATTCTCAACTATCTCAACATTAGTATCAAATTCATCACCAATAAAGCCCTTTACTCTCTCCATTCCTTCAAGAGTACGGACTTTGGCATCGCTTCTTTCATATACTCCACGGATATCAATGCCTTTTTCATGAAGGATTTCCTTCACTTTTTCGACAATAAGCGACTTAAATCTGTCAATGCCTAAAGCAAGCGATTCCACAACAAGCACATCTGAGTACTTATCTATAACAAGCCCCGGCAGAAAATCTGCCTCCCCAAATATAAGACGGCAGGCAAAGGTATCTACTGTGTCAAATCTGTATTCAACCGCAGCCCTTACTCTCTCCTCAATAAATGCCTCATCAACAACATCAGTGTGTCTTGCGAGCATTCTTACTGTAATCTTGGATTTTCTGTTAATAAATCCGATTCCCATGAAATAATCATCAAAATCAAGCACCTCAACAAGATGTCCGTCAATTATTCCGTCAGACATCCATTCAATTTCGTTATCATATACCCAGGCACCGCCTGCCTTTAATGTTCTTCCTTCACCTTTTCTTAATCGTATCTTTCCGCATACGCTGAATAAATCTTCCATTCTGTTCCTTCCTGCCAGATTTTTCTGACATGTATCATAATTATTCATAATATATTAATCCGTTGACGGATTACCAAGAAAATAAAACATACATACTCCTGCAACCGTAATAAGAAGCGACACGAGCTTAATCCATGAAAATGTAGTCTTCTCACTTCCAAACAGCCCGAAAAGTCCCAGCAGATACGAAACAATTATCTGCGCAACTACAATCGTAACCTCCGCTTTAGCAATTCCAAGACCACTTATACTTTTTATAACTGTAAATGTTATAAATGCACCTATCACACCTCCAAGAAGTGTAATCTTGTTATCAACTTTAAACAGCTTCATGATATCAGGTCTTCCGTCAATTACCCACATAATCGCACAAGTCGCCAGTGCTGTCAACTGCACAAACATTGCCGTAACCCACACACTGCTTGCTTTTGTAACATTTGTATTAAATGCGCCCTGTAAACTCATAAGTGCACCTGATATTATTGCAATCAAAAATCCTGCCATTAACTAACCTCCCCATTAATCTGCATAGGATAATTATTAGTTAATAACAGGATATTTATTCATAATGTTATTTAGTACTCTGCGTACTGTTTTCATTATTATTTTTAGTTGTTTTTTCTATTGTTGTTGCAAATGTACTGTAAGCTGTATCAACATTTCCACCATCATATACCTGATGAAGCATAATCTCATATCTCATATACACTTCTCCTACTCCGATATATTTAGCTTTTACAACAGAGTCAGAATAAATCTGGTGTAACTTCTGGTAGCTTTCTGCTCTCTTAACCTTTAAATCCGCCCTTGCACAGCTTTTCTTAGCCATGTTCCCAAGATAATCTGCATAATCATAAGAAATTGCTCTTGCAACAGCCTTGGATGCATCTACATTCTTAGTGTACGGATTAACTACTGCCATCGTAGTAACAGACATTGCCTTAGAATCAAGGTCATCTCCCATTGAAGGATACTCACATATTCCATAATCTACATCTGTAACATTAATCTCTGCAAGACTGTCTGCATCTAGCACCGTATAGAGCATATTTCCAGTAGAAAACAAATCCGCACATTCTTTAAGACTTACTGTATTTCTGTCAATACCAAATGCATCTTTTAACTGAGCGTACTTAGTAAGAACCTTCTTAATCTTTTCCTCATTAAGAGATACTTCAGCCCTGTTCTCTGCATTAACTCCGCCTATATTAATATAGGCTCCTGCTGCTGCATAATTAAGGAACATTGAATCAGGATCCCATTCAAACACCATTGAAACATCCTGATTCTCATCTGTTATCTGGTAATTATCACTTATATCACGAATCTGATCTATAGTATCAACTGCTTCTGCATATTTCTTATTATATACAAGAAATGAAGTGTTGAACGAAACCGGGTAACCATATAACTTACCGCCATACGAACATGCAGTCATTGCAGCCTTACCATACACATTCTCATTATAGACTTCAGGATACATATCATTCTCAGAGGTAAGACCTGAAAGATAAGCCTTCTCCATCTCTTCTGATGACAAAAAATATATATCACACGCATTGTCGTTTCTAACTGATTCGTCATATATATAAGTAATATATGAATCAGCCTCAATATATACAGGATTAATAGTTACCAGTTCATTAGATTTCTTAAATTGTCTGGCAACGAATTCAAGATAAGACTCATATGCACTGTCATTATACCAGACATTAACTGTAATAGGTCCACTAAGATTAAGCTTCTTCGCAGCCTGTGTCCTGTCATCTTTATTACCACAGCCTGCAAAGACTGTCAGCATGGTAACAATCAGCATCATACTGATAAATCTTCTTAATTTCATAAAGTAAACTCCTGATTCTAGAAGGATTTCTTAAGCTTAGCTATGCATTCATCTACATCTGCCTTAGTGATTACAAGTGGTGGAACAAATCTTATAACATTAGTTCCTGCTGAGAACAGAATAAGTCCGTTATCAAGTGCTTTGGCAATTACGTCCTTAGGATTAACTGATAACTCAAGACCCTGCATAAGACCCATTCCTCGTCTCTCGACAACAACATCTACTGTCTCAACAAGCTCATCAAGCTTCTCTTCAAAGTAAGCAGATACTTCCTTGACATTATCTAATACATGCTGCTTCTCAAAAAGTTCGAACACCTTGGTTGCTGCTGCGCATGCAAGTGGATTACCACCATATGTTGTTCCATGGTCTCCCGGAACCAATGCCTTCGCAACTTCTTCTGTCGCTGCAAATGCACCTACAGGAACTCCACAACCAAGAGCCTTGGCAACTGTAAGGATATCAGGCTTAACGCCATACTGCTGGAATGCAAACATACTTCCTGTTCTTCCCATTCCGCACTGAATCTCATCAAGTATAAGAAGGATTCCCTTCTCATCGCATAACTTTCTTACACCTTCAATAAATTCTTTAGTAGCAGGATAAATTCCTCCTTCACCCTGTACTGTCTCAAATATTATAGCACAAGTTTTGTCATTAACAAGTTCCTTTACACTGTTAAGGTCGTTATACTGTGCAAACTTAATTCCCGGTATCATAGGTCCGAATGCTTCCTGATAATGCTTATTACCAGTTACTGCAAGTGCTCCCATACTTCTTCCATGGAATGAATGCTGCATTGCAATAATCTCTGCATCAGCCTTTCCGTTCTTGACATAATAATATTTCTTTGCAAGCTTAACTGCACCTTCAATAGCCTCTGTTCCACTGTTAGTAAAGAATACTCTGTCCATTCCTGAAGCCTTTGTAAGTGCAGCTGCAGCCTCTACAGCCGGTTCATTATAGAAATAATTAGATGTGTGTATAAGCTTATCAATCTGTGCCTTTAATGCATCGTTATATTCTTTATTGTTATAACCAAGTGCAAATACTGCTATACCTGCTCCAAAATCAAGATATTCTTTACCATCTGTATCGTAAAGTCTTACTCCGTCACCCTTATCAAGTACTATCTGGTAACGGTTGTATGTATGAATCAGCTTCTCTTCTGCTGTTTCTATAATCTGCTGTGTATTCATTATTACTCTCACTTTCCTATTCTTATGAGCACACATTTTCACATGAGCCAATATAATATTATAACCTCAAAGCTTAAGGTTCGCAATTATTTATCTGAATCAAAGAATTTTTCTGCATCGTCTGAAAGAATAGCTGTACCAACACCCTTGTTAGTAAATATTTCAAGAAGAAGGCAGTGTGGAATTCTTCCATCAAGAATATGTACTCTTGATACACCATGCTCAATAGCATCTATACAGTTATTAAGCTTAGGAAGCATACCGCCGCCGATTGTTCCGCTCTCTAAAAGTGTTCTCGCCTCTGAAGTAGAAAGCTCAGATATAAGTGAATCCTTATCGTCAAAATCCTTATATACACCTTCGATATCTGTTAAGAATGCAAGCTTTTCAGCACTGACAGCTCTTGCAATTGCACATGCTGCGTCATCTGCATTAATATTGTATGCATGAAAATCATCATCATATCCAATAGGGCATATTACTGGGAGGAAATCGTCCTTAAGCAATGAATCAAGAAGTGTTGTGTCAACATCTGTCACTTCACCAACATATCCTATATCCTCACCCTTAGAATACTTCTTCTCAACCTTTAACATGCCGCCATCCTTACCACTGATACCACATGCCTTAACTCCAAGCTGCTCAATCATTGACACAAGACTCTTATTAACCTTGTTAAGAACCATCTCGGCAATCTCCATTGTTGGCTCGTCTGTAACTCTTAATCCATTCTTGAATTCAGGTGTCATGCCTGACTTTTCAACCCATTTGCTGATTTCCTTGCCACCGCCATGAACGATGATTGGCTTAAAACCAACGAGTTTAAGAAGAACAACATCCTGAATAACTTTTCTCTTAAGTTCTTCATCTACCATGGCACTTCCGCCGTACTTAACTACAATTATCTTTCTGTTAAACTTCTGAATATAAGGAAGTGCCTCAACAAGCACCTGTGCCTTCATAAGTTCCTCTGTCATATCTTTTGCGCTCATAATAATCTCCATTTCATATTTATTCAGATATATTTGCTTTAAAATGCTGTGTCAGATCAGCTTCTGTAATCAGCATTTATCTTGACATAATCAAATGTAAGGTCACATCCCCATGCTGTAGCGCTTGCATCGCCCTGCTTAACATCAGCAATAGCAATTACAGGATTCTGTGAAAGTATTTCTGTTGCTTTCTCCTCACTGTAATCTGTAGCAGTTCCATCTTTAACAATCTGAAGCTCACCTGCTGAACTCTTAAAGAATATATCAACCTTTTCAGGGTCAAAGTCAGCACCAGAATATCCCATTGCACAGAGAATTCTTCCCCAGTTAGCGTCATGTCCGAATATTGCTGCCTTAGTAAGACTTGATGTAACAATTGACTTAGCAAGTGTCTTGGCTTCTGCCTTAGTTGTTGCACCCTTTACCTGAACCTCGAAAAGACATGTACAGCCCTCGCCGTCACCTGCAATCATCTTGGAAAGCTCTGTAAATACATAGCTTAAGCCTTCATAGAAAGCATTATAATCAGCACCCTCTTCTGTAATCTTCTTGTTGCCAGCCATTCCGTTAGCAAGAACAAGGGCTGTATCATTAGTTGATGTATCTCCATCAACTGATATCATGTTAAATGAATCATCAACAATTGCACTTGTCATCTTCTGAAGAAGTGCCTTGTCAATATCACAGTCTGTTGTTATGTAGCAGAGCATTGTTGCCATGTTAGGATGAATCATTCCTGCACCCTTGCACATGCCACCGATTGTTACCTTAGTACCTGCAACCTCTACTTCTACAGCAACCTGCTTGCTTCTTGTATCTGTAGTCATAATTGCCTCTGCTGCCTGTGTTCCTGCTTCTAATGAAGCATCAAGCATTGGAGCAAGCTTTTCAATTCCTGCACAGATTCTGTCAACAGGAAGCTGCATTCCGATAACACCTGTTGAACCAATAAGTACTGCATTCTCCGGTACATTAAGAACCTTTGCAACTGCTTTTGCTTCTTCTGCACATGCATTATCTCCTTCAACACCTGTACATGCATTGGCAACACCGCTGTTTACAACTACAGCCTGTGCAAAGTCTTTATTATATACAATGTTTCTGTCCCATTTGACAGGAGCTGCAAATACTTTGTTAGTTGTAAATGTTCCTGCTGTAACACATGGCTTCTCGCTGTATACAAGTGCCATATCTTTCTTTCCGTTCTTATATTTAATCTGTGCTTCACATCCGGCAGCCTTGAATCCTTTAGCTGCTGTAACACCGCCTTTAATTATATTCATAATATCCTCCTATTGTACCATCACATATACTCTGTCATTGTGCATATTTCGTCGTGTAAATTCTGAATTTACGCTACATTTATTATGGAAACATTGGTGCAAGCTGTAATCCCTCATTCTCTGGAAGTCCGAAGAGAAGGTTCATATTCTGTACTGCCTGACCTGCTGCACCCTTAACAAGATTATCTAACGCACCCATCATTATAAGTCTGTTAGTTCTTGGCTCAATCTTAAATCCTATATCAACAAAGTTGCTTCCCTCAACCCAGCGTGTTTCAGGGCATACATCTTTAGGAAGTACTCTTACGAAATATTCCTTATCATAGTACTTGTCATATGCTGCCTTAACATCTTCGTATGTAACATCTTTGGCAAGGTTGGCATATGCTGTTACAAGAATTCCTCTGTTCATTGGAACTAAATGTGGCGTGAAGATAAGCTTTAAATCATCTCTTCCACATGCATAACCTAACTGTTCCTCAATCTCAGGTGTATGTCTGTGAGTTCCGACACCATAAGCCTTCATGCTCTCATTAACTTCGCAGAAAAGGTTGGCAACCTTAGCTCCACGTCCTGCACCTGAAGTTCCACTCTTGGCATCAATTATAATTGTATCCGGATTGATTATTCCTTCCTTAACCATTGGGTAAAGTGTAAGAATTGATGTTGTTGTATAGCAGCCCGGATTCGCAATGATTCTTGTATCTTTGCTCACCTTGTCTCTGTTAATCTCACATAAGCCATAGACAGCTTCATCAATATACTGTGGTGCTTTATGCTCAAGCTTATACCACTGTTCATATACATTAACATCCTTAAGTCTGAAATCAGCACTCAGATCAATAATCTTAGTCTTTGAAAGAATTTCGTCATTAACAAGTGATGCACATAAGCCCTGTGGTGTTGCTGTAAATATAACATCAACCTCGTTAGCAAGCTGCTCCATATTGTCGTCCATACATTTTGCATCTACAAGCTTAAACATGTTTCTATATACATCTGAATAATTCTGATCTATGTAACTTCTCGAACCGAGCCATACAATCTCTGCATCCTTATGTCCTAATAATAATCTGACAAGCTCGTTACCTGCGTAACCTGTCGCACCGATAATGCCTACTTTAATCATAACTCCTCCTTGTTTTGCGAAGCAAAATGCATATATTCAACATTTATGCATAAAATAACGCAAAATGTAAATTGATAACCTACATTATAGCAACTTTTTTTCTTATGTAAAGGATATTTTAAAGAAAATTTATATTTATACATTTTCATTGTATATTAATGTATAATATGCATAATTTGTTGTTGCATTTTTAAATAAAGTAGTTTATTATAATCTGCAGGTGCATAGCATATGTGTTTTACTATGTAAACTTAATAATATACGGAGGAATATATAATGAAAGAAAAAGTTATTCTTGCTTATTCTGGCGGACTTGACACAACTGCCATCATCCCTTGGTTAAAGGAAACATACAACTATGATGTTGTCTGCGTATGTGCAGACTGTGGTCAGGAAGAGGAGTTGGACGGACTTGAGCAGAGAGCTCTCTCATGCGGTGCTGCTAAGTTATATATAGAAGATATCACTGATGAGTTCTGCGACAACTACATCGTTCCATGTGTTCAGGCACACGCTGTTTATGAAAATAAATATTTACTTGGTACTTCAATGGCAAGACCTCTTATCGCTAAGAGACTTGTTGAGATTGCCCGTAAGGAAGGTGCTGTTGCTATCTGCCACGGTGCTACTGGTAAGGGTAATGACCAGATCAGATTCGAGCTTACAATCAAGGCTTTAGCTCCAGATATCAAGATTATCGCTCCTTGGAGAGATTCTAACTGGAAGCTTCAGTCTCGTGAGGATGAGATTGAATACTGCAGACAGCATGGTATTCATCTTCCATTCAGCACAGACTGCAGCTACAGCCGTGACCGTAACATCTGGCATATCAGCCATGAAGGTCTTGAGCTTGAAGATCCAGCTAATGAGCCTAACTACAAGCATTTATTAGTTCTTGGATGCACTCCTGAGGAAGCTCCGGATGAACCAGAATATGTTACTATGACATTTGAAAAAGGTGTTCCAAAGTCAGTTAATGGCAAGGCTATGAAGGTTTCTGATATCATCAGAGAGCTTAACAGACTTGGTGCCAAGCATGGTATCGGTATCATTGATATCGTTGAGAACCGTGTTGTTGGTATGAAGTCCCGTGGTGTATATGAGACTCCTGGTGGAACAATTCTTTACGAAGCTCATCAGCAGCTTGAGGAATTAGTTCTCGACAGAGATACAACAACATTCAAGATGGATGTTGGAAACAAGTTTGCACAGGTTGTTTACGAAGGAAAGTGGGAGACACCTCTTCGTGAAGCACTTCAGGCATTCGTTGAGAAGACTCAGGAATATGTAACAGGTGAAGTTAAGTTCAGACTTTACAAGGGTAACATCATCAAGGCTGGAACAACATCTCCATATTCACTTTACAATGAGTCAATTGCATCATTCAAGACAGGTGATATGTATGATCATCATGATGCTGACGGATTCATCAACCTCTTCGGTCTTTCACTTAAGGTAAGAGCTATGAAGAAGCTTGAGAATGAGAAGAAGAACAATAAGTAATTAAAGAATATAAAAAACAGCATCCCCGGCATGGTTATTAATCATGCCGGGGATGTTGCTTATTTATTCTTAATTATATTCTCTTCTTTTGGACTTCAACTTGTCTTTCCACTGCTCTAACGTCCAATTCCGCGTGATGGCAAGCGACTGGATTATTTTCCAATTACGACACTTACATAAGCCAATACAATGCTAATACTATCAAGTAGAAAATAACAAATAC
>OLGY01000270.1_pt1 | contig 41155 bp, 34 predicted proteins | sample 1605951 | NCBI WGS metagenome assembly OLGY01 (sample SAMN03283280) | human gut metagenome | biome: human-associated habitat; material: feces | host: Homo sapiens | place: Peru | collected 2012
CTTGCATGTGTTAAGCACGCCGCCAGCGTTCATCCTGAGCCAGGATCAAACTCTCGTTAAAATTGTTTAATCCAGATTCAAAATAACGTTAGCTATTTTAATCCGACACATTTCTGTGTTTACTGTTTTTGGAAATCGTTTACACGATGTTCGCTGAAAATTTTTAGAATTTTCAGGGTTGGATTTATGTTACTGTTCAGTTATCAATGTTCATTTCTTTGAACTTTTAAAATCTGTTATCTTTATGATTCCTGACTTCAAATGTTCGTTTTGTCCTCTCTGCTCTTTAGCAGTGGAACTTCTCAATAATACCATACTTCGTTGTGTTTGTCAACAACTTTTTTGATTTATTTTTTTGTCGTTGTTGTGAATGACTTACTGTCTCACAAGCGACTTGAATATATTATCACTATGGTTTGGTTTTGTCAACAACTTTTTTTGACTTTTTTTGACTTTTTTTCATTTTGTTTTTTGACATCTTTTTCATTATTACATTTTATTTTCTTACAACCCCTTTTTAATCCTTTTTATAATCAAAACACTATATGCGTCTTACCAACCAAGTTCTAACAGCCAGTTATTAATTTTTCTTTCTACTTCTTTTTCCGAATCATTCTCTGTATTACTGTTATCATATTCACCCTTTATATTGCCATCCACAATGTATAGAATTCTTGAACATTTAGCTGCAACCTTCGAATCATGTGTAACCATCATTATCGTTGTTCCCTCTTTGTTAAGTTTAACTAATTCATCCATAACTTCATTAGCTGCAGTCCGGTTTAACGCACCTGTTGGTTCATCAGCAAATAGCAACTTTGGTTTATTAATCATACTTCTGCATATTGCTGCTCTTTGCAATTGTCCTCCTGACACTTCGTTTATATCATTATCTGCCACCTCGATAATTCCAAGTTTATGCATCAATTCTTCTCCACGTTTCATTTTCTCTTTGCGTGTTTCCTTAATCTTCTTGCTTTGAATGGCAGGCAGCACAATGTTATCAAGAATTGTTAAATTCTTCATCATATACATCTGTTGAAATATGAATCCCATTTCGTCAAGTCTTAACTCAGCTAAATCTTTGTCTTTTAACTTAGTAATATCTGTTCCATCAAAAATAACCGTTCCACTGGTCGGATTATCCATACCTGAAACTGAATATAATAAAGTTGATTTTCCCGACCCTGACGGACCCATTATAGCCACCATTTCTCCATCATTAACTACAAACTCAACATTTCTTAAGACATTATTCTGTCTTTTATCAATTACATATGTTTTACATATATCTTTTACTTCTAATAAATGTCCCATATTTAAACCTCTTTTCTATACAATCTTGCTTGTCATTTTACATTTTCTATTCGTAAATTCTATCTTAATTATACATTTTTACTCATCACATTTTTTATTCTATATTAGACGTGTCTTTACTCTTAATCGTCTTAGTATAAATAGATACGATAAATGCTACCGCAAATGTCATCAATAGAATAATAACCGGATATAACACAAATATCTCCAGCGGCTTAATATTGTACCTGATATCTTTTGCACCCATCATTCCAAATATTGGTGTAATGCACAATTTAGTCATTGGTATGGATATCGCACCTGCTAGTATAATAGCTATTAAAGACACTATTCCAAACCTGTAGGTATGCCATTTAATTATCTGACTGTCTTTAAAGCCTATTGCTTTAAGAAGTGCAATCTGACTTCTTTCATCTGCTATAAATGCTCTCTCCATTAAAATCGTCACGAGAACCACAACAATTAATGTAATAATCAACACCATATACTGTACAGATTCTAATGTATCCACAGATTTAGTAGATTCAATACAATATTCTGTACAATTCTTAACATCATCATTGTTATACAATTTCTTAATTCTTTCTTTACGCCTTTCTATTTCTTTTTCAGACGGATTATCCGTAAAATTAATCTGAAAACTGAAAATACTTGAAGCATATCTTAAATTCGTAGGTGCATCACTGTGAAGTCTTATCAATTCTCCAAGCTGGTTCATAGTCTGGAAATATGCTGTTATAATACAATTTCTTTGTTCATTTCCATAATCAATCGTAATCGTATCTCCTATTTTCACATCAAGTTTCCTTGCAATCTGCTTTGTAATTGCTATCTCATCTGCATTTTCAGGGGCATATCCATCTAAATATCTGTAATCAGACATTTTCGTATTATATCCCTGCTGGCAGGTAATTTTATAACTACTTCCATTTGCTGTAATTTTATACTTGAATTGAACCTCTACCGCAAGGTTTGCAGGCATATTCTCTTCCTGTAATCTTTCAGCCTGTTTACTCAGGTATTCCTTAATCGCATTATCTTCATCTACTTTTGTCATTAATTCCATAGCTTTATTGGTATCTGCCATATACAAATCACTCTTTGTCGCAAAGAAATCAATAAGGTTATCACTTTTCATTGTATTAGTTGTATTTACAATCATAAGCACTAATAAGGTACAAATAAGAAATGAAGCTATAATAGTTATAAATCTTTTTGGACTGCTAAGCACATCATTAACTGCCATATACATTGGTGTACTTGCATGGCTTTTACCAATTCTATATAATGATTTCTTACTATATCTCTCGCCTGTCTGTCCCGACCTTACTGCATCTACAGGTGACATTTTCTTCACTCTTCCGGTACAAATAAATGCAAATGATACAATTATAATTACAACTGCTAACGCACCTAAGACATTCGTTAATATACCGATTTTATTACCTAATACCATATCATCACTGACAGATTTCAATAACATATTGCCAAACGGAATACTTATTATAAAGCCAAGTGCTGCACCAGACAGCGATAATATAAGATATTTAACAATATAGATACTTCTTATCTTAAAATCCTTAATACCTATGGCTTTCATAACGCCAATTTCTCTGAATTCTTCTTCAATGGTAAATGTAATTGAGAATTTCAATACCACAAAAGATACTATTATAAGACATATACTTAAAACGAGTATAATAAAAGCCACTATCATGTCAAGCACATAGCAGTTTTTAATTAGATTATAATCTCCATCAAATGCAACATTGGGAATATCTGTAATTATCTTTTCTAATCTTTTTATGTCATTAGTCTGTATATATGCAATCTGCCCCCGGTAATAATTATTTATAGTCTCGTCCATACACATTTTCCTAAAATCATTGTTATTCATAATAATGCGTGTATTTCCCATAAAACCGGAACCTAATAATGCATCTTTTGCCTTACCATCAATTATCAATGTCATATCTACACTTTCAAACTGTATATGTATTCTGTCACCCTTTTTCAAATTATTGTCTTTCATAAAATTACCCGTAACATATATATGTCCCTCTTCTACTTTGGTAATTTTCTTATTATCAAGATTAAAATATGATAATTTAGATTCATCTATTGATTGAAATATAACAGAGCCATCAGCTTTAGTTATCTCATCTTTTTCATTAAGCAGATTATACTTAGAGCCATATAATACATTTTCAAGCTTATAGCTCTTAACGGCGGCTTCGCCATCTAAGTACTCATCTAATCCCTTTTTCGAATTACCTCCACCCATAGTCAAAATATTATAGTCTCCGATGCCTGCCTTATCAAAATAATAATCAGTCCCATTAACTACACTGATTACATTGTTAAGACCGCTTGCTACAAATATCGTAGCAAGACAAATAAACAGAAACAGAATAATATTTATTGATTTTTTACGTTTTAAATCTTTCTTTAATATTCTGATAAACAAATGCTTTCTCCTCTCTATTTATAAACTAATTTTTAAAAACAACCTGATTATACAGAATAAATTATTAAATAATCCTTAAATACAAATATTTATGATTAATTTTCCTGCCTTTAGAAAACTTGGAAAAGCAAAGTAAATATGTACGTGTGAAGTTTGAGTTATCTTCATATATTTACTTTGCTTTTCTTACTACTACGCCAACCTTGAAAATATTATCGTTAATATCTGCAAAGACTTCTCCGTCCATCTTTAACATAAGTTGTCTGCAGATATATAAACCAAGTCCGCTTCCCTTTATATTATGGCTGTTACTTCCACGATAAAATGAATCGAATAAGTATGGTAATTCCTCTTCGTTTATTGAACAGCCGGTATTAGAAATATATATAAGCCTGCAATCTTCTTCATCTGCAAATGTAATTTCTATCTGTTTACCATCGCCGTATTTGATAGCATTTTCCATAATATTTTGTATTACTTCTATTACACGCTCACTGTCACCCTTACAGATGCAATCCATATATTTCTCAATTTTTAATTCTGTATGCTTTATACCTAATTTATCTATATAGAATTTCTTAACGGACTTCATTATCTGCGACAGATAGAATTCTCCTGTTTCTACCTTCAGATTGAGAAAATCTTCTCTTGATGCATTGATTATTTCATCAATATATCTCTTAATTTCTTTTGCATTTTTATCTATTCCGTATAAGGCTTCCCTCTTCTTACTCTCTGAAGTGTATAGTTCTTTTGTTAAAGCATTTGTATATAATTCTATGGCCGATAAAGGTGTCTTTATATCGTGTGACAATGATAATACAAGTGTCTTTCTTTCCTTTTGGTATTCTAATTCTCTTTCCCTTGCTGTTTCTAAATTCTCTCTTAACATATCCATTCCCCACAGAAATTTACCAAAATATTTACTCTTCTCAGCTTTAATTGGTATAGAAAGATTTCCCTTTGCCAATGACACTGCTAATTCTTCCATTTTATTAAATGGTTTTATGATTCTCATATTTATATAAAGCATTATCACTAAGGTAAATATAAACATACTTCCGGCTATAATATTCATATACAATACTAAATAGTTGCTGCTAACCCTCTTATATTCAATTCTATATAATTTATCTCCTGCCTTTTCTACCATGTAAGCATTATTGCATATTTTCTCTGCATTAAATTCACTTACTCTTATTATGGTTTTATATCCTGATAAATCAATATAATTAACATCTTTATTTTCTAATTCATTTGCAATTCTTTTGGCTTCTACTCTGTATATTCCATCATTTTCTCTCTTATTTCTGTAATACATAACATTTCCAATTACAATTATAAGTATCTCGATTAACAGAACCACCAGAGTAATTCTTCTAAACTTATTCAAATCTGTATCCTACCCCCCAGGCTGTAATAATGTGTTCCGGCTTCTTTGAATCTTTCTCGATTTTCTCACGAAGCCATTTTATATGTACTGTCAATGTCTGTAATTCAGAATCGCTGTCGCTTCCCCATATGGTATTGAAAATATATTCTTTCTTAAGAGTTGTATTCTTATTCTCTATTAATAGCTTTAATAACTCAAATTCTTTCTCTGTAACATCTACCATTTCTCCATCAACAATAAGACTTTTATTAACAGTATTAAGTGTCAGATTACCCTCTATAATCTCTTCCTTGGCATATTTTCTTTTAAATATCCCCCTGATTTTAGCAAGCAGAATATCAATGTCATATGGCTTTTCTATATAGTCATCTGCTCCCAGATTTAGTCCTTTTAATTTATCATCTTTATCCGTTTTAGCGCTCACTATAATAATATGTGAATTGGAATTTTCTCTTATTCTCTGGCATATTGCAAAACCATTTATTCCCGGTAACATTATATCTAAGATTACTAATTTTGCACCATATCTGCTATAAATATCCAATGCTTTTTCACCTGTATCTGCCACACTTACCACATAATTTTCTTTAACCAGAAAGTCTCTTAACAGTCCACTTATCTCTGGATTATCTTCTACAATTAATATATCTAACATTCATTTTTCCTCTATTTTATTCTTATGTTTTTTTGTTACTATATTTTTTATTTCAAATATATACATATTGAAATGGACTCCTTATCTGAATATATCACATACTAATATTAACAATTCTAATTTATAATTGCAATATATCTATAATATATAAGGACCAGCCTCAATTATATTTTGAACAATTAAAACATAATCAGGACCAGTCCTTATCTTATACAAACAGATATACTAACTTATATTATAGACTGTTTGTATATATTCTATTTACATGTATTCTGTTTCTATACTTTCTATGACGCACTCTTTGTTGTCTCTTTAGATTCGTCTTTTTTATCAGAACTCTTAGTTTCTGAGTCTTTCATAGGCTCTGTTGTCTCTTCATTTACAGTATCTTCATCTGAATCAGTTCCTTTCAATACATCAACGATTGCTTTAAGGTCTGAATCTTTTTCACAAGCTTCTTCTAACTCTTTATCAACTTTATTAAATATGTCGGTAACATTCTTACAACTGCTCATCTTTAAAATATATTTGTAAATATCACTGGACTTATCATTTACGCCTACGCATACCTTGTAATCTACTTTAGATGCTTCAGCAGCCTCGTCTACAATATAACTTGTAAATAAACCAACTGTAGGTGTCTTTATCGATTTAATAGTTACCTGGAATTTATAATATACTATATATTCCTTGTCTTTCATTCCTTTCTGGATATAACAGTCTGTTACCATAAATGACAAACCGACTAATTCAGCATATGCCTTTGCCTCATCACATTTTTTCTTAATCTCATCGTCTGTAATATCATCTGAATCAGCTATAAGACTTCTTACCACATTTATATCTCCTGATTCTAAAGCTGCATAATAATTATTAATCACATCAATAAATGGTGTTGTATCTACCTCAATAAACTCCCCGCTTAACTTAGTTGCTGCATTCACATCGTCATTCTTATCTTTGTTGCCTGCATCTACTGCCAATGCAATTACTAAAACAATAAATAAAAATGCTATCGCTGTCCCAATTGCAAAATTCTTTGTATTATTTCTGGCTGCTAACTTTAACTTATCCATAAAACTAAGCTTGTTCGCATCATTTGCAAGTCTCTTAGGAGCTTTCTTCCTTATTCTTTCATTAGAAATATTATCTTCTCTATTAAGATTAGCAAAGAAATCAAGGTTTGCCTCTTCCTTTCTACTATCATCTGAGGCCTCTGCATCTGACTTCTCCGAATCATCATCTTTACTTTCTGGCTTCTTAGATAAATCTTCTTTTTCCTCTACTTTATCTTCAGCTATGGAATTCTTATTATCTTCATCATTTTCTATATCCACGTCAACTTCATCATCAAGATAATCTAACTCGTCTTCCTCAATTTTCTTAATATTTTCATTCATCTTTTGTATTGCTTCTTTATCTTCTTTAATGAGACTTTTAACCTTTGATGACATATTCTGTTTTTTCTCTATCTCATCAAGTCTCTCTAATATTTTTTCACATTCTTCAGTATCATTATCAATTATTACCTTTTTTTCTATATTATTAACTGTATTGTTACTTAAGTTCTTCTTTTTATTTTTTTTCGAAGCCATTTCTTGGTCCTCCTCGATTTTTCAAAATCTATATTCAAATATTCTATTTATATTAACTGTATTTTTTGTCAATCACAATTAATTCTATCAAATCATAAGAGAAAATGCAACAAAAAGGTATTCAAAATCAATTAACGTTAATGACTTCCATTAAATTAAATTGATTTACTGAATACCTTTTTTTGAATTTAATATTTATCTGCTAAAAATATAAATATTTACTAAATGTATAATTAATTATTTGAGATAATGATTAAATACTAATTAAACAATAATATACAATCACTGTCATACTCTCACATCAAAACTACTGCTTAACGACATAAAAGTTAACTTTTTTACCAGATATAAAATTCGTTTCATATTGAATTAAAACTTCTGCTGCATTAACCGGAACTTCAAATATAACTGAACCTTTTACTTTCATCCCTGCTGATAATGTAGCACTCAGGGTGTCATCACCTATATATTTCTGATCTGAATCATAACCATCTGCATAACATTTGAATTCAAACTCAGAAACATACTCATCATCTTTACCGATATTTTCAAATTCAAAACTTGCTTTAATGAATTTGTTACCATCTTTAGGCTGAATAAATTGATTATCTGAAATATAATCTTCAGCAGATACAAAGGTAATTCTTAATGTCTTAGTTTCTACAACATCTCCCGGAAAAAAGTCCGTTTTACTATCTTTTTTATCTTCCTTTGACTCTGTTTCAGAATCTCCTTCAGCATTACTTTCATCTTCATTATCTTCATTTGATTTTCCTGTATCTGCCGAATTATTTACTTCTCCTACTTTCTTTGGCGAATCATCATCATCATCATCATCATCATCTCCAAATACAACTGCAAGCACAACAATCGCCACTACAACGATTAGTATCCATTTCAGCTTCCCACCTTTTTTCTTGTTTTCCATAATTTCCTCCTTTGATTGTAATAGCTGTAACCATCACAATAATTTAATATTTGATTACACGATTATATCAAAGAAGATTTATATTTTAGTCCTCTGTACAGAGGACAATTATATTATCAATAGTGCCATTATAACAAACAATCCAAGACTATATGCCATTACATAAACAAGACTCATAATTATATTAAGTAATCCCTTTTGTCTTGTTCCCGGTAATTTGTATCTTACTCCCCGGTAATTTCCAAGATATGTAATACTTCCTATAATTATTACAAAAATAAATGTTCTTAATAAATATAATTTACCAGTTGTATAAGTTTCACCCGTATGACTATCTTCCATTACCAGCCCAAATGATACCATAGCAATTACTATATAACTTATAGTTGCAATTATCATCTTCCAAAGCTTACCGGTTCTGTATCCTACAGGCAAATATGTTCTTAACTCGTTAATTAGATTCTTATCATTTCTTAAATAATTATTTTTAGACAAATGTATGTATGGCTTATTTATATTAGGGATATAGTTTTGTAAATATAGAAATTGCAGGTTTCTTTTTAATTCATTTACATTTTTATACCTTTTATCAGGTTCTAGCATTATGCATTTCTTAATAATCTTAGTAAGCGTCTTTGAATCATTTCCATAGATTCTATTCTTAGGTACCTCACCCGTCAGCATCACATTTAACATTATACCAAGTGCATATATATCTGTTCTGGCATCTGACTGTCCAAAACCATACTGCTCCGGTGCAGCAAATTCCTTTGTCCCCATAAGATATGTATCTTCAACCTCTCCTGCAATATTTTCCCTTGCCGCATCAAAGTCTATAAGTTTCACAACCTCATCATTACTAATCATTACATTCATAGGCTTAATATCTCTATGTATTATCGGAGGGTCAAATGAATGTAATTGTGATAAAATATCACATAATCTGCAAATAATTTCCACCGCTTCCCTCTCATTAAATAATCCATTTTTCTTCTGATATTCATATAAGGTTTCACCATGAATATACTCCTCTATTACAGTTAATTCTTCTCCATCTTCAATGCACAAATATATTTTAGGAATATCTTTTATATCTAATTCCATTAACCTTAACAGAAGTTCTCTATTAAATAATTTTACCTTTTTCTTTACATATATTTTGCCATCGTTAATGTTCTTTACAATATAGCTTTCCTTACCGTCACATAATTCAGTAAGTTCTTTATAACATGAAAGCTCATACTCTTCCTCTAATGTCATTATCTTTCTTCCTGGTATATTGTAATTCATCTGTTCAAAAATATTTACAAATATACACTGTCCTTTCTTTCCTACACTACTTTTCATTCTACTTTTTAACAACTATAATTTAGTATAGCATATATTTATTTTATGTTATATAATTAAACATATATTTTTAAATTAATTGTATATTTTTTAATTAAATGTATATTTTTTAATTAAAATCGTTATAGTTTTATAATTATAAATCCTTATACTTTATCTTTAATACTGTAAAAATACGAATGGAGGCCAAATAAATTATGAGTACAAATATGATGCAGCATCCAACAACTTCACTTTTAAATATCTTAAATGAAACTCTTATAAATGATATTGATGAATTTGTTGCGGAATATGGAGTTGAATTTAACACAGGGGAATTTTTTTCTAATTATATGTATAAACACAACATAAAATCTTCCGATATTGTTAAAAAATGTCAAGGATATCTATCAAAATCATACATTTATGACTTATTAAATGGTACAAAGGCAAATCCTTCACGCGATAATGTAATTCTGCTTTGTATTGCATTTCAGATGGATTTAAAATCTACCAGAAGGACTTTAGAAATCTTCGGACACAGAGAACTCTATCCCAAGGATTCACGCGATGCAATTATTGCAATATGCATTAATAATGGAATCTATAGTATTGAAGAGATAAACGACAGACTTTTCGAACATAATGAGCCAACTTTCTAAATGACTTGACATACATAAATCAAACCGCTATAATATCACACGTAGTTCGGAGGGCTAATTGTTCAGAGAAGCAACAGCCGGATAAGAGGCAGACTGAAATGTCTGTTTCTTGTCCGGCTTTTTAATTTGCTAAAATTATTAATTCATTAAAATGTTATAAAATTGAGGAGGAATGTAAAATGGACTTTCTGAACGATAGAATTAAACCAATATATTTTAAATATCTGTCTGCAGCATTTGGCAGCGCTATGATTACATCTATTTACTCTATTGTGGACATGGCAATGGTTGGACAATATCAGGGACCTGATGGAACGGCTGCTTTAGCTGTTGTTGCTCCGGTATGGAACGTCATATATAGCCTTGGTCTGTTAATGGGTATATGTGGTAGTGTGATTTTCAGTACCAAACGTGGCAGTAATACACGAAAAGATGGCTGCGAGAACCAGTATTTCACAGCGGCAGTTATCGGTTCAATTGCTTTATCTATTCTTGCCTGGATAAGTATAATTATTTTTGAACAGCCGATTCTTAAATTCTTCGGTGCCGATGAATCTCTGCTTATATTAGCGCAGAAATATATGCGCCCTATTAAGTTCGTTTTTCCGCTTTTCTTATTTAATCAAATGCTTGCAGCATTTATAAGGAATGACCGTAATCCGGGACTTACGACAATAGGTGTATTGTCAGGTGGAATATTTAATATCTTTGGTGACTACTTCTTCGTATTTACCTGTGGTATGGGTATATACGGTGCCGGACTTGCCACAGCTATCGGCTCAGTTGTATCATTTCTTGTTATGATGACTCACTTTATCAGCCGCAAAAATACTCTTCGTCTGGTTAAAACCGAAAATATTTTCAATAAACTACGTGAAATTTCTGTTACAGGGTTCTCGACATTTTTCATTGATGTTGCGATGGGAATTCTCACGATATTATTTAACAGACAGATTATGAAATATCTTGACTCAAATGCACTTGCGGTCTATGGCCCCATTATAAATGTCAGCACATTCGTACAATGTTGTGCCTATAGTGTCGGTCAGGCTGCACAACCTATTATTTCGACTAACTTTGGTGCAGGTAAAGGAAGCAGAATTAAGGAAACTCTCAGGCTCGCATTATGTACTACAGCCTTTTTCGGAGTATTCTGGACTGCCCTAAGTATTATTTACCCTAACCTCTATATCCGTATTTTTATGTCTCCGACACAGGAAATACTGAATATTGCACCTGACATAATCCGGACCTATGCACTGTCATTTTTATTATTGCCTTTTAATATCTTCTCGACATATTATTTTCAGGCAATTATGAAACCTAAGGCTGCATTTGTGGTATCGGTAGCAAGAGGGCTTATAATAAGTGGCATACTTATCTTAACTCTTCCTGTATTAGTAAGTGTTAATTCAATCTGGTTTGCAATGCCAATTACTGAATTAATAGTTATGATGTATGCGGTAATAAATATTCGAAAATATACTAAGGCATTACCTTGTAGGTAATGTCTCATTTTCATCTATTTGTATAACAATCCTGTTCTGTTAATTTTATAAAATATCATTTTCGATATCTTTTATCTTTATATTGACAAAATAAAAGTTTACAATGTCTTAGTAAAACAAATAATTCTATTTGCTTCTGTAAATTTCATAGCTTTATGAAAGTGAAAACTATCTATGTTATCTATTTCACAATCACTCGCAAACTCGTGACAACCATTGCATTTTGCCCATACTTCACACTCAGCTAAAAGTTCTTTCGCATAACCCTTATTACGATAACTCTCTTTTATAAAAATTCCCTCTAAGTAACCAACGGGACTGGTTTTTGTACCTTCTACATAGTCATATCTTAACTGGCATTGTGCAAAGCCAATAGGAATATTATTTTCATATTTCAAAAAAAATTGGGATTTACCTTTAGAAATGATTTCTGAAAACTCCTCAATCAACTCACTGACAGAATGGTTATCCCACATTAGTATCGCTAAATTTGCCAATATCTCTAAATCTTGTTTTCCTGCTTTTTGTACCATATCCACCACTCCAAATCACAATTTTTCACTTTATCACATTTCATCACACAACAATTAAATAGTATCAATTATTTCTTTTGCACGATATAAAACCGGCAACTCTCTGTTTGCTATAAGTTTTCCTAATTTTGTATTTGCTCTATATTCATATTCTTTAACCGCTTCTTCATAAGATAATTTCAATGTCGATAAAAGAATACTATTTATCTCATATTCTGTCAAATTTTTATCGCCAAATGATTTAACTTTGCACAAAAAATAATTATTAATATTATGTCTATGAATCAGATTATAATAATCACTTACCACTCCTATTTTACAAATCACTTCTACCTCTACACCCAATTCTTCTTTGAGTTCTCTCTTTATAGCAGTAAGCAAATTTTCACCATTTTCGACACCACCACCGGAAGTTTCAATTAATGTCGCTTTTCCAAAATCATCATCTCTTTCTGCCCTTACAAAATAGAATTGTCCTTTTTCATCATAAACAATTGCCCTAACAATATTTCTATCGTGACTAATATAATCGAACTTCCATTGTGTATCCTGCAAATCTATTTTTATTTCTGTATTCAACATTATTACCTACTTTCTCAATATTTGTATAACATCAAATATTGCTAATCTAATGATTATTTATCCAATTTAGCATTTGACGATTATTTGAATCCTTACCTTTCCCTTTAATACCTTTAATCTTTATATTATAACGGTCTAAGTAATTCGTCTTCAACTGCCGCTTTAATAGTTCCATAATGCAATTTTGCTAAAGCCTCATTCCTCACACCTTCTTCAAATTTCATATGTGAAATATTTATAAAATTTTTCATATGTAATTCAGAATGTGTTTTTTCTTCCACTTTGTTGTAATCTTCAAAATTTTCATATGAAGCTATATGTTCAATATAGGTTTGTAATAGTACCGAGTCATCAAAATACGTATCATTTATAAAATGGTACTTTTCTTGTCTACCTATAATAAATTGTTGTAATTTTTTTATACAGTCAAACTGGTCTTCTGAAAGATTGAAATAGCCATCATTTAATAGAACACGCTGGTCTGGTCTTTCAAAATCATATCTTGTTGTCAAATTTAGTTGTGAAACCAGTTTTCCAATTAATACTACAATCATATCTGTAATCTGTAATCCAATATAATGCTTTGAATTACAATTGCCATATATTTGTTCCAGATTCAAGCAAGTAAAAATATCTTTAGGAATGCCCTCATCTAAAAATAACCACCATTGATTTTCATTTCCCTTAAAATGCTGTTCAGTTAGCCAAAGATCAAAAGCCCATTTTACCTTACCCCAATCAAAAGATATCGATAAACCTGGTTCTATTAACTCTATTTCACAACTCAAAACTTTATTGATTGCCATAATAAACTGCATATAAATATTAATCTGTCCAGACATACGTGGGTTATTTAAGTTCTTCCTATAAATATCAAACATATCATTTCGTATTAACTCAAGAATTTTTTTGGTAGGTAAACTTTTATCAAGAAGTGCTTTGACTACTTCTTCAGAGGCTTCTACTTCAGCATATTTTGTTACAATATATTTTGCGAGATATGGTGAAAATTCAGTGTCAGAGTCTAAAAAATATAAAAAATTAATTAACCTAGCTGATGTTATAATTGACATTTTGCTAATTAAGAATAATAAATTTTCCACATTATATTTCAAGAGTAACTCCAAAAGATTTCTGTAAAACTTAACTTCATTTTTCTTCATGGAAGCTATACCATATTCAAAATTCATTTTCAGCAAATCCAAACCCTTTAACTCTTTTCCTTTCGTCACCAATGATTTTTTAAGTTGGGGACGATTAGATAAATACTCTTCAACAATTTTCTTGTACTCTTGCTCAATTTGTCTATAATCAGACTCCTCAATCTGGATAACATTCGCCACATACGAATGCATATTATCATTTGCATATAATATCTTATTTTTCTTATCAAATGGCTTACTAATCTTAAAAGAATTTTGAGGACCTTTCTCATCCATAAACAAAAATTTCATAATTATTTCCTCCACAATTTTCTATTTGTATCGTTCTGTCATATATTCATTTTTCATACAGTCGCCATAATCCAACCATTTTTTATATGTAATAGAGTTCACTATATATTTACTTATAAATATAACATACAATTACCAATTGATAACTATATTGATATTGTTATATATGTGCAATCGCTCTTAACCTGCGGTAATCAGCAACCCATTCACTTCCATTCCAAAGTAACTCTCTTGTTAAATTCTCAACCTTTTTAATAATTTCATCCTGCGCTTCTTTCGGCATCAACTCTAAATCAGATACAAAAAATTGTTTCATCCAATTAGATAATCCTTTCTCGTTATCCTTTAATGGTGTTGGTCTGTCATAATCATATATTTTATCAATAATAAAGCCATTCTTGTTCAATAAATCAGCAAAATGTTCACTTGTTTGGAAATTGAACCTTGGATTATATTCATATCCTAAATCTTTGCACACTTTTATAAATGCATTTTCAATCGTTGCAATATTACCATTTGCCCCAAACTCACATACTAATATGCCATTTGTTTTTAATACTTTATGTATACTATTCAGCAAAGTATTATGGTCTGTTATCCAATGAAATACTGCATTTGAGAAAACAACATCGAACTGCTTTTCAAATGGCAATGAAAGAGCATCACATACCATAAACTTTATATCCGTATATTGAGCCTGTGCCCTTTTTATCATACTCTTAGAACTATCAACGCCAATTATCGTATCTGCCATTTTTTTTAATTCAAAAGTAAGTGTACCGGTTCCACACCCTAAGTCCAAAATACTTTGATTTTTATCTTTAGGCACAAACTCTAAGAGTCCTTTTCCATATTCTGCAACAAAGTTGTGTTTATTATCATACAATACCGCATTCCATTCACTCATAAATTCACCTCTTATAAACGACAATTTTTCTGATTCAAAAATCAGATTTTCACAAGTTAATTACAATTAGCTAAAACACATTTATAAAATTCCATAAATCAATAGCCTTCGTTTTTCTCTAATATGCATTTGTAACTTTAATAACCATTTCCTTACTAAAATCTTCAATTTCTAGTATATTATCTTTCATTAATTCTTTGATGCGTGCAGGTAACTCATTATATACCACCGGTTTCAATGGTCGTGAATTAATTGTATAGTATTTCTGAAATGAAGCTATATTATCCTTTTTTCTGGAATTGTCATCGGAATCAAAATAATACAATCCCTTTTTTGAAAAATCATTTGTCTATTATATCATAAAACAGGTGTAATGTGTGAATTTTCACATTCAGACATTACACCTGTTACTCTGTACTTTATATACATTCTTTGGCATTATCTGTTAATTAATGCCTTAAACTTCTTGAAATTTTTCATACAATAATATAAAATAACCTGTATGCACCCGTAGCTCAGTGGATAGAGCAATGGCCTCCGGAGCCATGTGCGTGAGTTCGATTCTCATCGGGTGTATTTTTTATGCCATCTTATCTTCTGCCAGCTTATCTTCACTTTCGCATAAATATACTAATTTTTCACCATAAGTCTCTTCGTAAATCTGTTTCCAGACTTCATAATTCTTATTTCTCATATATTCAATATTTTCAGCTTTTGTCTTACTGCTGTCCGGATAAATAGGTTCTCCTATATGAATTGTATATTCCTGAACATAGAAACCGTCATCATCTAGTACATCGCTGTCCTGCATTGTTATAAAGCAAGGAAGTACCGGTACATTGGCTCTCATTGCAAATGTATACGCACCTTTCTTAAGTGGCTTTGGTTTCTTATAATTCCACCACATACTCTGTTCAGGATATATCAGCATAAAATCTCCATTTTGTAAAACTGTATCAAGTGATTCAAAAAATTTCTTCATTGTATCCTTATTTGAACTAAGTGGAAATGTATAACAGTTTCTCATAAGTAATCCATAAAACCCTGAGAAATTCGTATAATTTCCCTCTCTTATTACTCTATAGAATTTTCTGTTCTTCTGTCCTGATTCTTCATATGCTATCTGCATTGCAAAACTGTCTAATGCATTAAAATGATTGCAGGTAATTATTGCACCTGAATTAAGATTCTTAAAGTTCTCAATTCCCTTTATGTCATGGATAATGAGCTTTTTATTCTCGAGCATATTATTCATATAACTTCTTGCAATTCTATATGTGAGTTTTGTTTTAAGTTTACTCTTGAATTTCTTCTTAAGATAATCTATATCTTCAGGGAGTAATTCTTTCGTAGGTGGGTCTTCTTCCACATCTACATCGAATCTTCCCTCACTCTCAAGTTTAGCAATCTTTCCTAAGACTTCTATTCTGTCTCTTGATTTTAACATACCACTATTAAGAAGATTAAGATAGTTGTTCTCTTTAGCAATTTCATTTAAAGCCGTCTGATACAATCTGTCACACGAATCATTATCTTCTTTTCTCTGCTCATCTGTATAACTTTCTAATTCTTTACTAATCTCATCATATACTGCCGTTTCCTTAGCATATTTCCAGAAATGCTTTGCATATTTACAATCTTTGTAATGCCAGGGTTTTGATACCATAATATAATGAATTATCTTAAATTCACTTTCATCATATGTAATATTTCCATACACTTCTGTGTTCCATTGCTGTTCTAACCAGAACACATTATCCTTGCAAATAAGGTTAAGATAATCTTCGTCCTGTGTTACAACGAAATTATAATCATATAATAATTCCACAAATCTGTCTAATGCCTTATTATTTCTAAATTGCTCGCAATTCATCAGAAGTATTCCGGCATTAAAATAATTATTTCTATCTATTCCTAATACTTTTTCAACGTATTCACCATACACATCTGTCTGTACCATTACCTGGTCTCTTGCCGCGCCAACATATTTATCACCGATATCATAATTATACAACTCGGAAATATCACCTAATACAATGGTATCACTATCAATATATATTGCCTTATCATATTCAGGATACATTTCTGCAATAAACATTCTGTAATATGTTGTTTTAGAATAATAATCACGTATTGGCAATTTTCCGCTTATAGACTTAAGATAATCTGTTACATCTTCAAATAGAATCTCAAAATTATCATTTTCCATATCTAATACGATTTTCTTCATTTCTTCTGAAATATCTGTATTTAAAATATGAATTACATATTTATATTCTTTTGAGGCGTTTTCCATAATTGATTTCAATGATACAATTGTATATTTTACAAAATTATCATCACATGAAAAGAAAATTGGAATAATATTTTTGCTCATTAGTAGTTAATCTCCTTTAATTTCTCTCTCATATTTATTTTTTAAATATATATACTCATAGAGAATATCATCGAATACATAGTAACCAAATACTCTATGTATGTCACTGACTCTCCATTGCTTTATATTATCAGTATGGGGATAAGGTAAATAAAATAACCTTTTTGAAAAATGTCTTACCACTGTATGTTTATGCAGAAACTTCTGGTCGTTAAATCTCTGTGGAAGCATTTTCTTCTTCGTTGTACTTCTGTATACGGCACTCTGGTCTGCGAAAACTAATTTTTTCTCTTTAATAAGCTTTCTCGACTTCTCTAATAATCCTGTTTCCCGTATTTTTTTCATATTAAATAATAGTACACCAGCATTGATATAGTTAGGATTAAGTAAATATTTACCATAATGGTCTCTGGCAGCAGCATATTCATATTCAGTTATATCGATATCATATAACAGTCTTATGTCTCTGTTAAATAATATATCGGCATCAAGATATAACAATTTATCAGGCATATTAGGAACAATATCTGCAAATAGCCTTAAGAGTGTATATGGTGAGCAATATGCCTGCTCATTAGGGCAATATGCAAATTCTTTTTCATATAACTCGGTCACATCTACCTTAACCATAGAATTCTCGGCATTATATTCTTTAACAATTCCATCTAAGAATTCAATCAGTGAATCACTTATAGGTGTATACTCCGGCTTTACTCTTGTCGCATCCATCGTATATACATAAAATCTAAATGGTTCTTTGGTATCTGTTCTCTTTAGTATTGATAAAACACACGTAAGAACACCATCAAATACCTTTTCATTTCCTGAAAATAATACATTAATCATTATTCTTTTCAACCTTTACATATTTTATCATTTTCACATTACTGTTCTTAGACCGTTCTTTCATCTTAGCATATATCATATCCCTTAGCTGCTGTTTCTTCTCTCTGTCGTTCTTATCAGCATCAGCATAGAATGGTCCATCAATATATGTTACAAGTTTCGGTCTCTTTGAGAACCGTCTCTTCTGATATGTATTTGTAAGACAAAATGCCATCGCCTTACTCTTAACCGGATATCTGAACGACATATTTCTAAATGGTCTTATATCAGTATAATATGGCCAGATATGTGCCTCCGGATATATCATTATACATTTATCCTCTTTAACTTTTTGTTCTATGGCCCTCATAAAATTCTTTGTAGCATCTATATCATCTGGAAGTGGTAAAGCTCCTAAGCTTGGAGTAATTCTTCCTAACAAAGGCATTGATACATTGTTAGCATGTACAATAACTGAAACTTCTCTTGGGAAATTCGCAATCGTAGGTATAAGTGCATCTGCAAGAAAATGTGTATGATTACCATATACAAAATATGGCTTGCCCTTAGCTTTCTTTAATACTTTCTTATTAACAATTTTATGATGAAAATATATCTTAAGATAACAAAATGCTAATGGTGTTGCTAATATTCTATACCAGAAAATATGTCCTATTCTGCTCAGTATTCCTTTTCTAATATATCTGTAATTACCATCAATCTTCTTTGCAACAATATCATCCCCTGCGAATTCGTCATTCAGTTCATCACTATAATATATTATCCTGTCCTTTGTTTCTTTATTCTCTTTTAACATACTTCCTCCAATATATAGTACGGAAAATAATAAGTTAATTTTTCATACTCCCACTATTCTATTATAAATTTGTATATTTGTCTATACTTTTATGTAGTTTTAATAACTATATGTCATAGTGTGTGTATTTCATATATTTCTTTGGCACAAACCTTGAATCAAACTATTGATTTTCTAATTTATATAAGAATTACCAGTTATTGGATAGGTGTATAAAATGAATTCATATACACATAATAAAGTCATAGTATGACTATAGATATTATATTAATTATAAATTATTTATTAATCTAATTCTTAAATAAAATTAGCAATTAATATATATCTTTCTTATAATCATATTATGACTTTATATATTTGTTAAATAAATATAATTCTGTTCTAGCAATCTCTTTTTTATATTTTCTGCATTAACATTATTATTCTTTATTTTTTCTAATATAAAACTATATATTTTTACATTATTACTTATGTTATCTGCCTATAAGCACACCTCTCTTCTATCTCTGCTATAATAATATACGTGGTCTGAAAGTACATCTATAGCATCTAATTCTTTCTTATTAACATCTTTAACCATATTATCAAGTTCTTTCCGGTCAATATCATCAGTTGCTGGAACAATTATTATCTCATGTACAGAACTTGGTAAAATAAATAAATCTTTTTCTAATTCATTCGCAAAATCCTCAATCACATTATCATATAGCATACATATTGCACCATTTGTTTTCTGTTTATTCGTCAGTACGTACATTGCAATTTCATTTCCTGCACTATTTATATCTTTAAGTAATCCATCTGCTACTATATCAGGACTAGGCATATTACAATTCATATCATACCTATCATCTTTTTCATATATAGTCTGCTGCAAATCACTAATCAGCATTTCTCTGATAACATCATTCATATTCTTTAATTCATATGGCAATAATTCAGGTGTATTAGCCTTTGCAACCTTTAATAGTTCTGCTTCATCTATTTCCCACATTTCCATATGTACATTGTGTATTAATGCTGTGGCACTACCTAACAACTCATCATCTAACAGACAATAAAATACTATTGATAAATCCAGATACTCAAAGCTCGGAATCTCATTTAATAATTTCTCATTTGACTTAGTATTAATTAATTTATACACTATCCTTTTACTAATTTTGTTATAATCTTTAAAAATATCTACGTTAAAATTTATTTTTAAACTATGTTCATTATATAGCTCGTAGATTTCTTTAATTATCTGACCCTTGTCAGTTCCTTTCTTATATTCTTCATAATAAGAATTCAGATATATCGTTGGAGAAACATTTGATTCTTTATTTATTACAGTTAATGCCTCTAATTCTATGTCATTATTCTTAAGCACCTTATGTGTAGATACTATGCAATCATCGCCAAGTACATCTTCCATACCCTCTCTTACATAGTTTACAAATTCGTCATAGTTCATATAATCTCCTTATCCATTGTATTGTAAAGCGCTCCACTACTTAATTTTATACAATATATTTAAGAAAATTTCAATTAACATTTTGCAACAAATTATTAGTATGTTGTACAACACTTTATACAACATACTAACCCATATGTATCATATAGTTACTTTGTAATTTTAATATGTCAATACTTTCTTATGGAAATTATATATATTTATAATGAATTTTTGGTAATATTGTATATATGTTTTCGATATGAACTCTTTTTTTCGCTTTCATTCAAAAATGATTATATAATATCCATTCATTATTTATAAAAATGCCCTAAAATCAAGGAAAAACCCCACACTCTTTACAGAATGTGGGGTTAAAAAATGCCTTATTTTAAACTCTTGAAAGATACTCGCCTGTTCTTGTATCTATCTTAATCTTATCGCCCTGTTCAACGAATAATGGAACATATACTGTAGCACCTGTTTCAACTACTGCTGGTTTTGTAGCACCTGTAGCTGTATCACCTTTGAAACCTGGCTCTGTATCTGTAATCTCTAATTCAACGAACAATGGTGGTTCAATAGCGAATACATCACCGTTATGTGAACAAATTTTAACCATATCATTTTCTTTAACGAATTTAAGTGAATCGCCAACATTATCAGCATTTAATGCGATCTGGTCATATGTCTCAACGTCCATAAAGTGATATAAATCACCATCTGAATATAAATACTGCATATCCTTTCTGTCGATTCTTGCCTGTGGACATTTTTCTGTAGGTCTGAAAGTTTTTTCAACCACACCACCGTTTTTGATGTTCTTTAATTTTGTTCTTACAAATGCTGCACCTTTACCTGGTTTAACATGCTGGAATTCAATAATCTGGTAGATATTGTTATCCATCTCAATTGTTATACCATTTCTAAAATCGCCTGCTGATATCATATAGATATTCCTCCTTAAATTAACATACAAATTAAACTAATTAAGTTGTCCGATTATTATATCTGACATAGGAACGTATGCTTTTGCACACTCCACGAGCTTTTGAATTATAAAAAACTCAACAACTTTATTTATTCTATAATATTATTGACATTTTTTCAACTATTTTTTAGCAAATTCAACCAACTTTGACTGAATTTCCTTAGAAATATCTGCTATCGACTTATTATCAGTCTCAATAATAATATCTGCCACTTCCAGATATCTGCTTTTTCTCTTATTCATTAACTGTTCGATAAATTCAACATTCATATTTCCATTTAGGATAGGTCTGTCGTTACTATTCCTGACTCTTTCATATATTGTCTGTGGTGTTGCTGTAAGCAGAACAATTACTCCATTTTCTTTCATATGCTCTACATTTTCATCTTTAAGAACTGCTCCACCGCCACACGATACTATATTTCCTTTATTTTTCATAATCTCGATGAGACATTCAGTTTCAATGGTTCTAAAGCCCTCTTCACCATATTTATCAAAAATCTCCGATATCTTCATATTCTGGCTCTTAACTATGTAAGCATCCATATCAATTTCAGGAAGCGACATATCTTTTGACAATCTTGTTGATACAGTTGTCTTTCCAGCACCCATAAAGCCTATAAGCATAATATTATAATCTAAATTTTTCATTTTAATCTCCATTCCGCAGACGTTTTAGTCGTAGGAATCGCGAGCAAAATTTCAGATTTTGCTCTGCGATAAATTTCTAAATGTGACGCCTGCGACACATTTAGCTGTCTGAAAAATAATCGCATCAGCATTATTTTTCAGACTGTCTCCATTTTACAGGCACTACACATTTTCTCAACCATCTCTGTATAATACTCTGCTTCGTTATGTACTTTTTCTAAGAATTTTTTTAATTCACCTGACTCTACCTGTCCCGGTGCTGATGCCTTTCCAACAGTTCCAAATGTAATGGTACTTCCACTAATCTCACCTATAAGCCTGCTTATCTTACCATCTTCTCCCATAGACATTGTTACAACAGGGATAGCTAAACGTTTATCACTTGTAACTGTGGCATAAATTAATCTGTCCACATCTGACTTGTCCTTTGGCATTACAGCTATCTTAGCAATGTCTGCTCTAAGCCTTTCCATCTTCTCAAGCCTTTTAATAATCTCTTCGCTATCAGGTGTCTTTTGAAAATCGTGATTTGACATAATTACCTTAGCATTTCTACTATGCGCAGTGTTTACAATTCGCTCTACTGCTTCATCACCTGTAAACATTTCCACATCAATTATATCTACATTTCCATTTTCTAAGATATCTATTATAAGTTTCTCATACTCATCTCTTGATATTTCTTCATTTCCGCCCTCAAAACCTGTTCTGAAAGTAACGATAACACATTTATTTGTAATATCTTTGATTACTTTTAAACCGTTTAAAATATTTTCTTTATCCCTGCTCTTATCCAGAAAATCTATTCTAAATTCCACCAAATCTGCACTGGAATCAGCAATTTTAACAGCCTGATTTCTTATTTCATCAACGTCTTTTGCCACAATTGGAACGCATATTTTAGGTAAACTCTCTCCAATTACGATATTGCCTATATGCAATTTCTTCATCTGTCTATCTGCCTTTCTGAAAATCATATTTATTCATAATATACCACAAGATTAGTTTTATGACAATTACAACCAAATCATTTATAATATGCTAATCTAATTATTGACATTAATTCTAACTGGGCTTACTATTAATTATGATTTGAAATTATTTACGTTTATATATTAATAATTATTCTATATAAATGTTAGAACGGAGGAAACTATGAGTACTAATATAACAGGACATACTACACTTACAGGATTACTTGGAAGTCCGGTTGCACACAGCATTTCACCTATGATGCATAACGAAGCATTTAATTTGCTCGGACTTGACTATGTATATTTATGCTTCGATGTTGGCGTTGATAATCTTAAAACTGCCGTTGATGGATTAAAGGTTATGGGCGTTCGTGGCTTCAACTGTACAATGCCTGACAAGAATCTTATGTGTGAATTAGTTGATGATTTAAGCCCTGCTGCGAAAATGATTGGTGCTGTCAATACAGTTATTAATGAAAATGGCAAATTAACAGGTCATAATACTGACGGTGTCGGATATATGCAGGCTGTTAAAGATGCAGGTCACGATATCATTGGTAAAAATATGACTTTACTTGGTGCTGGTGGTGCTGCTACAGCTATCTGTACACAGGCCGCATTAGATGGTGTTGCAAGCATTAACGTATTCAGCATTAAGGACCAGTTCTTTGATAGAGCAAAACATTTAGTTGATAATATTAATGCCAGTACAAACTGTAAAGCAAGTCTTTATGACCTCGCTGATAAAACAGAACTTAATAAAAGTATTGATAACAGTTATATCCTTACAAATGCAACAAGTGTCGGAATGGCTCCAAATACTGACAATTGTATCATCACTGATGAAAGCGTATTAAGAAGTGATTTGATTGTTTCAGATGTAATCTATAATCCAATGGAGACAAAATTACTTAAGATGGCTAAGGCTCATGGTTGCAAGACATTTAACGGATTATATATGTTATTATATCAAGGTGCTGAAGCCTTTAAAATCTGGACTGGACAGGATATGCCTGTTAAAGAAATTAAAGCAAAATATTTTGATAAATAATTCAATATTATTTAAAATGTCCGCCTGTAGCACAACATTATTAATCTTATGTGTGCCGCAGGCGGACATTCATTCTAAACAATTCGTTCTATTTTATTTATTAGATTTTCTTAATTCTCTTCTATAAGTCCATAAAACTATTTTCTCTAAATAACGTTTTAACACAATCTGTATCTCTTCTTTTGGATGAATTGGTTTCACAAGGATTGTATACATATTTACCCTGTTTGCACCAAATACATCTGTAAATATCTGGTCTCCAACAAACATTGTCTCATCTTTATCAGTTCCTAACACATCAAATGCTTTAGTATAACTTTTCTTAGATGGCTTATGTGCATCATAAATATATTTTGTACCTAATTTATCCGCAAATGGCTTAACCCTGTATTCTTTATTATTTGATATAAGGCATGTCTTAAAACCGATTTCTTTCAAATGCTTAAATAATTTAATAACTCTCTCATCTTCCGGTGCTCCATGAGGCACTAAGGTATTATCCACATCAAATAATATTCCTCTATATCCTCTATTATAATATTCCTGAAAATCTATTACATACGTGCTGTCTTTATATTCATCAGGATAAAAACTTCGAAATATCTTCATCGTTCCTCCATAAATATTCGTCTGAAATCACATTTTTATAATTATTTGTAAATTCAATCTAATTATCATATATTTTTTATCACATATTTTATATCATAAACTGATAAATCTGATAATAGCTTATTTATCTAATAATTTCTTTATCTCGTCCATAAATGTATTAACATCTTTGAATTCTCTATATACAGATGCAAATCTTACATAAGCAACGGAATCGAAATCTTTTAATTTATTCATAACCATTTCTCCGATTTCATTACTGCTTACTTCTTTCTCATCTCGATTGAAAATATTATTCTCAATCTCGTCAACAATATCTGTAATCTGTTTCATTGATACAGGACGTTTATGGCACGAACGGATTATTCCCGCTTCTATTTTAGAACGGTCATATGGTTCTCTTGTCTGGTCTTTCTTAATTACTACAAGTGGTAATGTTTCTATCTTCTCGTAAGTAGTATATCTCTTACCACAGTTTTCACATTGTCTTCTTCGTCTAATGGAATTGTTCTCTGCCGGTCTTGAATCTACTACCTTTGTACTTTCTTTATTACAATATGGACACTTCATATTTACCTCACTTCTGAGCTATTTATCAATTTTAATAAATCTCTTAAAATTTTGCTATAATTATAAATAATAAAACTTTTTTGGTCAAGTAAAAATGCCCTGTAAAATTAGTATTTATTGATTCTTTATTGATTATATTTTTCTTTTTACGACTTATTATTTTCCTATCTAAAGTTTATTTTGTTGACAATTCTCTTTCTTCTGATATATCAGATAATATATTAGAATTTATATCAAAATTCACATTTTTTAATTATATCATCTTCTTTAACCTGTACCAGGATGATTTCTTCACCCACCTGCTTTATGCATCTGAAAGGAATTACATACTCTGTATCTCTCCCAAAAAGACCGCATAATTTTGGTATTCCCGGTACAATAATTGCAATTATACAGCCATTTTTCATATCAAATTCTACGTCTGATACACAACCTAATCTCTTGCAGTCACATTGATTTATGACTTCTTTTTCCCTAAGCTCACATACCCTCATAACTAACCCCATTTCGTCCAGACTAATTCTGTTCAATTCAATTTTATTTTAATTTCTATTTTCGCCTTAATTTTCAGCTCTATTTGTAATTTAGGCTTTGATTTTTAATTTCTACTTATTTTCAATTCTGGCTCAAATAATTTCTCATTGACTTCAGTGCGTTTTTCTCTAACCTGCTGACCTGTGCCTGGGATATTCCTATCTCACTTGCTACCTCCATCTGTGTACTTCCTTTGAAAAACCGCATTTCTATAATATTTCGTTCCCTGTTAGTAAGTCTCTTCATTGCATCATTAAGTGCCATTTTCTCTACCCAGTTATCTTCCTTATTATATTTATCACTTATCTGGTCCATAACATATAAAGTATCTCCACCCTCTGAATATACCGGTTCAAATAATGATACAGGACTTTGAATAGCATCAAGTGCATATACGACTTCCTCTTTTGTAAGTCCGATTTCTTCTGCAATTTCTGTGACAGTAGGTTCCTTGCCAAGCTTCTTAGTAAGCATTTCCTTTGAGTATATTGCCTTATAAGCAATATCTCTTAGAGACCGGCTTACCCTTATTGAGTTGTTATCTCTTAAGAATCTACGGATCTCCCCCAAAATCATAGGAACAGCATATGTTGAGAACTTCACACCGACACTTCTGTCGAAGTTATCAATTGCCTTTATTAATCCTATGCAGCCAATTTGAAATAAATCATCAATATTTTCATTGTTTCCGGAAAATCTCTTAGTTATGCTAAGTACAAGTCGTAAATTTCCTTGTATAAATTTCTCCCTTGCCTCTTTGTCTCCTTTCTCAATTCTATCCCATAATTCTTCCTGTTCTTTACTTTTTAAAAGTGGCAATTTTGCCGTATTTACACCACATATTTCAACCTTATTATAAAGAGACATATCCCCATTCCTCCATCATTTTATTTCTCTTTAAAATGATTAACGAAATAGGGATATTTTATACTGTTCTATATATTATTTTATTTGGAAAAAACTTCCACATTGTGCCAAAGCGGACCATCACCACTGCCTAGGTTAAGCCCTGCATTTATGGCATTATATACATAATTTTTAGCATTTTTTATACTGTTATATACATCTTCCCCCATAGCAAGGTTGCACGCAATTGCTGATGATAATGTACAACCTGTTCCATGAGTATTATTATTATCTATTCTCTCTGCCCTGAACCACTTAACACCGTCTTTATCATATAATAAATCATCCGCACACGTAGCAAGATGTCCACCCTTTATCAAAATGGCATTATTGTTTTTTTCAAATATCTTCTTTGCGGCAGTAACCATATCATTTACATCTTCTATCTTAACATCACTAAGTACCTCTGCCTCAGGAATATTCGGTGTAATTACTGTCGCCATAGGTATAAGCCCGTTAACTAAGATATCCATTGCATCATCATTAAGTAACATACAGCCACTTGTTGACACCATTACCGGATCTAAAACTATATATTTCGGTTTATAATTCTCTAGATATTTAATAATAACCTTTATAATTTCTACATTTGATACCATTCCTATTTTGACTGCATCAGGAACAATATCATCAAAAACTGCCTCTATCTGTTTACCTACAAATTCAGGTTCAACATCATATACACCGAACACACCTTTTGTATTCTGTGCTGTTACTGCTGTTATTACACTCATTCCAAATACATCATATGCCGACATTGTCTTTAAATCTGCCTGTATTCCTGCGCCACCACTTGAATCTGAGCCAGCTATAGTCAAAACTTTTTTTACTTCTTTCATATTCATCTCCATTCTATTCTACTTCATAAATAATTTTATCATTTTTACAACTAATGGTGTAGTCTCATAAGACATAAGTGTTTCTCTTGCTAATACCGGGTCGTCAGTAATTATCATGTCTGCACCATTTTCTATCATATCATTTATTGCTTCTGCATTATTTACTGTCCAGACATATACATCTTTACCGGCATTATGGGCATCATCGATAAGTTGCTCTGTTGCAAATGAATAATTTATACTAAGTGCATCTGCATAGGTTACTCCTGAGAAATCTCCATATGCAACATGAAGTATATATCCCGTCTTAATTTCAGGGTCGCTGTTCTTAACTTTCTTAAGTGCTTTTGCCTGAAATGAAGTAACTACACAATCGTCTTTCATATCATATTCATTAATAATATCTACTACTGACTGCTCTAGATTCTTCTCATGTCCTGTTAATTTTATCTCAATATTTAATTTAAGTCTGCCCTTTGACATCTCCATAACTTCTTCTAGAGTTGGTATATGAGTATCCTTAAATTCATCTGAAAACCATATGCCGACATCAACATTTTCTATTTCTTCATAGTTGACTGTCCATATATTATTCTTAATACCTGCCACACGTTTTAAATTAGAATCATGAAGCACAACAACTCTTCCATCTTTTGTCTCCTGTACATCTAATTCAACATAATCAGCTAAGTTATCAATTGCCGCTTCAAATGCAGGAATTGTATTTTCAGGTGCTTCAGCTGAATATCCTCTATGTGCTGCAATCATTGTCTTCTTTAAGAACTGCACATTTGAAGAACCTCTGAATATACCAAAATCGAAATTAATATATATTACATTCATAATCGCAGATATAACTACTACAACCGATAATATCTTCTTGAATTTCGACTTTGAATATTTCTTTTTCTCAACGAACTTTGGTATTACCATTTCTTCTCTGATTTTATGCTTTCTTGCAAAAAAATATCCCGTAAAATATGCAAATGTAACAGGAACAATCATACACAGATAAATCGTCTGCCCTATCTGGTAAATAATTTTTGCCACATTCAATGAAATATTATATGCAAGTTTATTCTTAAGTATAAACTTTAAACTATAAGTAATTATCGCATTTATAAGTGTATATGAACCGACTAAAACTAACAATAATATTGCCTGCCACAACACAAAACCAATTATCAATCCAAAATATTTCTTTCTATTCAGATTAATACTGGCTTTTCTTGAATTTTTGAAATTCATCTTCTCAGTTGTATAGTAACTTATACAGTTAATCCATCTCCATGCAAATAACGACAACACAATATATGCAACCAGAATGATTAATGTTATATGTTTCTTCGTATTTAAGAATTCTATTACAAATACAGGAATCTGCATAGATGTTGCATAACTTGATATGGCTGCCATATGTGTAATTGGAATAAGTAATAACACAAAGCCAATCATAAGGATGTTATTAGGATATATCAGCCTTAATGCTGACATTGTTCCTGTTTTAATCATATCTACTACAGAAACCGTTCCTCCATTATACGATACATTATAACAATGAACTATCGCACTCATCTCTGCTAACGAAAATATAGCCATTAATAAAAGTACAATGAAAAGTATCGCAATGGTGGTCGGCTTCAATATGAAATCTACCACTCTTGCATTAGTAAGATAATTTATCCCCGCAAGTCTTAAGGCAATCTGTACAATTTTCACTAAAACAGGGGTAAATATGGCGGTTATAAACACTTTATATATTGCCTCAAAAATTATAATGGACTTGATATTTTTCTTTAACAAATGAAATGCAATCTCAAATCTGTTTCTTCCGTTTTTATCACTCTTATCCCTCATAATTTTTTACCCAGAAATCTTGCTCTTCTTATATATGCAAATGTCTTATCTTCACCTTTTTCTGCCAATATCGTAAGTAAATGTTCTAACTCTCTAGAGGTTTCAGGTTCAATATTTCTTCTAGCCTTACCATTATTAAAATATTGTAACGGACAAGTATCATTATATGCATCACCTTTATATATCTTACCTGCTGCAATTCTGTCACAAAACATTTCTATAATATATCTCTTAGGCATTCTGACAGGAGTCATCATTCTTGTTTCAGGATTATAGTCTGTCCAATATTCAAAGTGATGCTTATTTCTGCCTTTATGATGCATCCATGCTTTCGAATATCCGTAATCCTCCCTCTCTCCCTCGTTAGGACTTCTTGTTCCCTGATAATGCATTACGCCTACCCAGAATTCTGATGGAGAGTATTTTGACATATCATGCATTAATCCCTGCCAGAAGATTCCTGCCCTGAAACAGTTTTTCATTACTTCATGTCTATGTCTTGTAATTGTTGTAAAATGTCCCTTTAGATTATATATAAACTGCTTAAATTCCATTTTTTAGCCTCTTTTCCTTTTAAATCACGACGATTAAATCTCGCTAATTAATCCATAATTAATTCATTCATAATCAATTAAATCGTAGTTAATAAATATATTTTCATAACTACCTAAAAATCAAACAGCTAATAAAGCGCCTAACTCCTTTATTAGCTGTTGATTAAATATCCGTATTTATTAATTACTAATTTTTAGCTGAAACCATCTTCTTGGTAACTGTATTATTTGTATATAAATAATCTGTAGCTGCATCTCTACGCATATCAAATAGTAATTCTTCTTTAGTATACTTAGATGATACTTCTTCTACTGTACCAAGATTGTACTTTTCAACATATTCCTTAAGCTTTTCATCATAGTTATCATCTGTGATATCGATACCTGCATCTTTAACAAGTGCTTCAAGAACTAATGTCTGCTTTGTCATATTAACTGCCTGCTTCTGTAAATCTTTGAGTGATGAACCTGCTGCTGAAAGATAAGCCTCTAATGTTGATCCAAAGTATGATGCATAAGTTTTATAAGACTGGCAAAGTGCATTGTAATTCATATTGTATACAAATGCAGGGCAGCCTGTAACTTCTGATGCCTCAACAACTTTATTAATAAGCTCTGACTCTGCTGTTGTCTTAGCTGAATCTGCATTTTTTTCTTCAAGCTTTTTCTTTGTTCCCTCTTTATATGCATCTAATGTATCATAGTCTGTTTTCTCAGCTATAAATGCATCTGTAACTTCAGGAACTACCTTCTCCTGAATAGATTTAAGAGTTACTGTATATGTAACATCTACTTTTTCTGCTTCTGCATTCTTATCTGTACCAGACTCTGTATTAGCATCTTCCTGAACAGTAAATGTAATTGAACCATTAATTGCAAGACCAACTAATTTATTTTCAAATTCCTCGCCCATATTTCCTGAACCTAAATCTACTGTATAATCTGTCTTAGTTTCATCATCCTTACCTGACTGTGACTTTATATAATCAATCTTCACTCTGTCACCTGACTGTGCATTTCTGTCTGTAATATCGTTATATGTTGTATTGTTTGATACAAGTGAATCTAACTGTGACTGAACATCATCATCTGTTACTATTGTGACGTTTTCATCAACACTTAATCCTGTATATGTACCAAGTGTTTTAACATAATCATTAATATCGTATTCTACAACCTTTCTGGCTGATGCATTGTTATCTTTTTTGCCACAACCACTAAACATTGTAAGTCCCATAACACCAACAAGTGATAAAACTGCAACTTTCTTTATATTGTTTTTCTTCATTGCTATATTTCCTTTCAATACACGTATTTCATATTCAAGTAATAATGTGATTTTCTTCTTTAAACCACAAACAACTATTGTCTAATATATCACACTTCACAATTACTGTCAAAGTTATATTTTTAAAGCGATGGAGTAAAAAATGTAACTTTATAAACCAGAGGATACGAATTCTCACCAACAAGCAGTCGTAGTATATAACAAAATTATACTTTAAAATAAGCAATTAATCCTGCTTCCCTCATTACTTTTCTCTATGTGAATTTTCTTGTCAATATGTTCATTCAATTCACTTATATGTGAAATTATACCTATCATTCGCTTGCCATCACTTAAATCATTTAAAATATTTATTGCTTTTTCAAGTGATTCGTGGTCTAGTGAGCCAAAGCCCTCATCTATAAACATTGAGTCTAATTTAATTCCACCTGCATATCCCTGAACAACATCGGATAATCCAAGTGCCATAGATAATGATGCCTTAAATGCTTCACCACCTGACAGAGTATTAACGCCTCTTACCTTACCTGTATAAGCATCTTTGATATCTAACTCTAAGCCTGTCTGTGCCTTTAGGTTATTATCTCTCTTCTTTAATAACTCATATCTTCCGTCTGTCATTTCTGTAAGACGTTTATTTGCAGCATTTATAATATATTCAAAATACGTTCCCTGAACATATCTTTCAAAGGTTATCTTATCCTTGCCACTAATCATTCCATTTGCAACATTTGAAAGTTTCTGATAAATAAGATATTCTTCAATAACATTCTTTCTCTCATTATATGTTTTTCTGATATTGGCAATTGCTTTTTCATTATTTCTTATTCTATATTCTGCATTAACAGACATTTCTTCTAATGCTTTTAAATCTTTTTCAATAATAATCTTTACATTAATGACTGCCTGTGTATCCTGCCAGTCGATTTTCCTATCTTCTATAGAAATTATGCCATTATTTATATAAAAGTTATCTTCTCTATCTGAATTTCGTACCTTATCTTCTAAATTGATGATATATCCAGAGATTTTTGTATCAATACATTCTATTTCATTGCCAATTGCTTTAATCTGTCCCTCTAATCCCTTTTTCTCCTCACTTAATTCTCTTAATTTACCTGATAATTGTTCAGAAGCCTTATCATATTTCTTAATCTCTGCATTAAGTCTGTTAATTTCTGTTTGTGCAGCCTGTTTAGCAGGATAATTAAGTCCCTGTTTTATCTTTTCTACTTCTGTGTTAGCTTTAGCTATCTCGATTAAATTAACATTTATTTTATCTGTAGCTGATTGTATCTTTGAAGCATTCGAACTTATCTTTTCTTCACATTTTATTATCTTGTCAGATATATTATCATTTTCGTGGATAAATTGATTGTATTTTAATATCTTACTATTCAGTTCTGCTATTTCACATTTGAATTTATCACTTAAACTTTCTACTTCTTTGTAATCATTATAATCGACTAAATCACTTATCTTCCTACCTGATTCATCATACATAGACTTTTCTGTCTCTAATTTACCCTTAATATGGCTGTAATCTGAGCCGATTTTTTCTAATTCCTTTACTAAATCTTCTGCAATTTTCTTTTTCTCCTTAACTTCCTCCTGTGTAGCTGCCTCTAACGATAACTTAGCAGGTTCAGGGTGGGATAACGAACCACATACCGGACACTTTCCACCCTCTTCTAAATCTTTTGCCATTATTCCTGCCTGTGCTCTTAAAAAGCTTTTCTCTGTCTTATCTGCAATTGCTTTGGCATTATCTACTTTCTTTTCTTTTTCTAAATATTTCTGCTTTTCTTTCTCCAGACTCTTATTAAGTTTATCAATATTTTGCTTTCTTTTAATAAGCTCATCTAAAAGTGTATTTTTGTTCCCGTAATCATTTTGCTTTAATTTATATTCATTTAACAGTTTTAAAGTATTATGATATTCCTTTTCTAAAGCTTTCAGGTTATCTAAATCTTTCTTTAATTTTTCCGTTTCTCTATTTAATTGGATTAAGCCCGCATTTTGTTTTTCATTGTTCTCTCTTAATTCAAGCTCTTTCTGTATTGTTATATCAAGTTTCTCGTATTCATCTAATTTGGAATTAATTTCATTATACAGTATAAATTTCTTATCTCTTTCATCTTTTTTTGCATTATGTTCATCTAATGCAAAAGTAGTTTCTTCTATTGCTGAATTATCTTTTATAATTGTACTTTTCAGCTTTTCTATTTCGGCAGACTTATCTGTTTTCTCTTTATATAATCTGATTAACTCGCTTATATTTTTATGTAGCTCATCATATCTTTTTCTCTTATCATCAGCCTGAATTTTTACTCTTTTATCACTCCGAATAATTTCATCTATAAGTTTAATAAATTCATCTATTCTGTTAATATTTTTCTCACTTATCATTAATTTATGCTCTATAGAATACTCTGATGCTTCATCGCAGACAGTATCATTTTCATACTGGAATATACTTTCTTCAAATTTACTGTTAATTTCTTTTCTTTCAAACGTTTCCGTTTTAAGCCTGCTCTGTATATCTAAATATTTACCGGTATTAAAAATATCTCTGAATATCTTAGAACGGTCATCTGTTTTAGCTAAAATAAGCTTTAGAAAATCTCCCTGTGCTATCATTGCAATATTTGTAAATTGCTCTTTCGTAATTCCCATTAAGTCAACAACATTATCTGTCACATCACCTGCCTTGGTTACAACTCTGCCATCAGGATATTTAAGAATCGCATCTGCTGCCTTTTTAGTATAGCCGGTACCTTTCTTTTTCTTTCGCAGATACTCAGGACTTCTTCGTATATAATATTCCCTGCCATTACATTCAAATGTAAGCTCTACATAAGTCTCCGTATCATCATCTGCAAAATCGCTTCTTAAACTGTTGCTTTGTCTTATATTTCCACTTGCTTCACCATATAATGCAAATACAATTGCATCAAATATAGTTGTCTTGCCTGAACCTGTATCTCCGCTTATCAGAAATAATTCATTATTGATTTTTGTAAAATCTACATTTTCAACATTACTGTAAGGACCAAATGCAGACATCTCTAAATATATTGGTTTCATACTTTATTCACTCCATTAATTATATCGATCATTACTTTTTCTTCATCTTCTGTAAGTTCCATATCCGTTCTGTTTTTATAAAATTCTTTAAATAATGTTAATTCATCTTTCTTTTCAATATTATCAATATTCTCTACTTCGTTATGCGCCCTTGTTCTTGAATTATCAAAATCTAACTTAAGCAGGTTGACATATACTTCTTTAAGCCTCCTCATCGCATCAAATACTTCGTCCTCATCAGTAATCGTTGCCTGAATATAGTCATTTACATTTCCATCTTTGTAAATATCTTCTGATAACAATTTATCTATAGGACCTTTTATTTTTCTCATATCATTTATTGGAACAACTGGTATCTTTTCTATACTGATATTTTCCTTTTCCCTAAAATCAATTATAGTAAATGATTTCTTCTGGTCAGTCTCTGAAAATGAATATTTTAGAATAGAACCTGCATATCTTACCGTTTCTCTGCCTATATGTTGTGGTGCGTGCAGATGTCCTAATGCAACATAGTCAAATTCATCAAATATTCCCACGTCTATATTATCTACGCCACCAACACTTATAACTTCTGAATCTGATAATTCATTTTCATATCCTATACAACTTACAAACTGATGTGCAACTAATATATTTCTTTCGTTCTTATCTATATCTGTATTATCTATGATTTCTTTTACATTTCCACTTCGTAGATACGGCATTAAGTATATATTTACCTTGCCATATTCATCGCATAATTCGCAGCTCTCAAGCCTTGCATTCTCTACATCATAATTAAGTGGTTTAGAAATATATATGGAATTGTTCTTAAGTATATCGGATGCAAATGACATTCTCTCCGCTGAATCGTGATTGCCTGGAATTATATATACTTTTATATTTAACTCATTAAGTAATGTCAGAAATTCATCAAATAACTCGACCGCCTGCCCTGATGGCATAGGTGTATCATATATGTCTCCCGCTATCAGCACCACTTCAATATTATTGTCTCTAATTACGTCCATAGTTTCTTCGCACAGTATATGTCTTTGTTCTTCTAACATACTGTAACTATGAACTTTCTTCCCGATGTGTAAATCTGCCAGATGTAAAATTCTCATTTGAAATACCTTTCCTTAATTATTTTTGTTGTGTAATATATAAATGTTAAATATTCATAATGAATTGCTAATTTGCCATCGCTGTTTTTGCTCTTTGTAAGATTATATATATTATCTGCCAATACACTTAACTCAAGCTATTATCGCAATAAATCCAAACATTTGTATATCAATACCACCAAATAAGAGATAAAACCACTATATAGTATACCATATTTCATCTCTTATCTGAATAATTTTAAATATTTTAGGCGTGATAAACTATCATTGTCCATTTAGATACCTCCTTGTTGTAATGATTTTCAGTGCGATCCTCGTGGAGCGTTTTTTACTTACCAGAACAATTTCAACGAATTTTCCCGGTAAGCGAAAAAGGGACTATCGCACTAATTTCTTAATGCGACAGCCCCTTCTCTTCTAATATGATTCTTCTAAATTATGTTCCTAATAACACTTTACCATTTCCTTCTTAAGTCTTCCAATTATCTTCTTCTCAAGTCTGGAAATATATGATTGTGAGATGCCTAACATATCGGCTACCTCTTTCTGTGTCAGTTCTTCTCCATTTTCATTATTAAGTCCAAATCTTAACTCTATTATGGCTCTTTCTCTTTTATTAAGTTTAGAAACTGCCTTAATAAGAAGTTTTCTTTCTACTTCGTCTTCGATGTCTTTATATATAACGTCCTCATCTGTGCCAAGAACGTCTGATAACAATAACTCATTCCCATCCCAGTCCACATTAAGTGGCTCGTCAATAGACACTTCCATTTTCGTTTTGCTGTTTCTTCTAAGATACATTAATATCTCATTTTCAATGCACCTTGATGCATATGTAGCTAATTTAATATTTTTATCCGGATTAAACGTATTAATAGATTTAATAAGTCCTATGGTACCAATGGAAATTAAATCTTCCACACCGACACCTGTGTTATCAAATTTTTTAGCAATATATACCACTAATCGTAAATTTCTCTCGATTAATGTGGTTTTTGCCTGCGTTCCCTCCTCTGTAGAAAGTTTTTCAATTACCATCTGCTCTTCTTCAGCTTCTAATGGTGGTGGAAGCACATCAGCGCCTCCTATATAGTGAATATCCCCTCGCTTTGCGAACAAAACATTTCTAATGCCAGGTATAACTTTGAACTGTAACCTATTTGGAATAGATACTTTTATGACCATTGCAATTCTCCCCTGCTTTCTAACTTTTCAATAATATCTGTTTCGATATTATATACGGCATTTAATATTCTAAACTGATACTTAACATTTATTATCATTTATGCCGTCAAATGTTTCCCTGTTAAGGATAACGGAATAATTTCCCCGTTTAGATACATTTCCTGTGTATATTCCAATTATGGGGTTATATAAGAATTTAGGTTCATCATCGACTAATACGACCATTTCATCCATTCTTATTCCGTACATTATTCCATCTTCTTCACCTATCGAATGAAATGGAATTACGTAAATATTTTCTTTTGCTTTTTCATCTCCCTCCAGTAAAGGCTTTAGTATTTTATATTCTGCTATATGTACCATTTTCCCGCTTACAGGTTCGGTAAGTCCATTTCCGGTATCATATAGTCCCCGTACTACAACAGACTTACCTCTAAATGTAATCTTTACGTCATAATATAATTCCATATCTTTTCTGACACTAAAGATAATTCTTACAATTGCACTAAGCAGAATGTATGCCAGTACAGATACCAATATAAATTTTCTTGCATTTACAACCTTATTAGAATTACCACTTAATACGTTTCTTACATATTTTCCGATAACAGTGGAATAATACAGATAATTAATTATTCCCGACATTGTAAATGAAACAACAAATAATAGAAATACATTTTTAATGTATACAGAAGCACTCGTAAATCCAAATGAAATAAGTACCATCACAGCTGCAATCAAAATATTAACAAGCGTTATTTTAAATAAGTGGTTAGTAAGTGGTTTTATAACGATAACACTGTATAAAGCGCCACAGCCTGCTCCGGCTAATTGTCTTATTCTTTTTTTCTTTACTTTCGCTATCCTTGATGTTATAAGGATTATCATATAATCCATTATGAAGTTAATCATAAAAAAAACATCAAGATAAACTATATACACCCTGTCATTCATATTTTTTCTCCGTTCTGACAAGGTGTATTATATATTATCCTGACTTAAAAGTGTGTCAAAAGCTGTAGACCAAACATAATAATTTATCTACAGCTTTTGACAATTTTATATACCTTTTTCCATATTTTACATTATTTATACACATTTATATGAGAAATTTAGCATTTTCTGTTATTTTCTGCTATATGAACGCTCCATTATCTCACGTTTCACTATATAGACATCATTTATATTATCTCTTGCAAACACAATATAGTCGCCAACATTTCCATACATATATCCCTCATAATCCCATCTGGTAAATAATTTAACCGGCTTTACTAATTCCTTGGCATATACTTCATTATTGACTCTAACCCTACATTCCTTTGCCATATCCTGTATCTCGATGACATTTCCGTTTAATACGTCCTTAACTTTAGGTGCATATTCATATTTGCAGATAAATTTATTATCATTAGTCTCATATTTTTTATCAAATACTGCTTTCTCGATAGGATAAATATTTTTCTCAATATCTATCATTATGTAGATATCTTTAGAAGCACAAATATTCACATCCCCCTCCATTGTTCTAAGAATCATATAAGTGCCCTCATTTACTATATCTAATGATTTAACGTAGCCAAGTGGATTATCATTCTTGCCATATAGAGAATATTCATTCATATCCGGCTTAAATTCATCTGCTTTAATAATGTCATAGCTTTCGAAATATTCTCTCTGTATCTCAAGCATATACTGATCCATAGTCATATCGCCATGTTTTTTTTCAAACTTCTCTTTATTGATAAAACCACCTGCTTTATCTGTATGACCTCCGCCATTACCGATATTCTTAGTTATGTACTCTGCAAACTCATTTGCCTTAACATCCATTCTGCAGCTTCTTACTGACAACTTATAGCCAAATGGAAGTTCATTATATACAACACATAACTCCACATCATTTACCTGAAGAAGCAAATCGCTTATAAGTCCCAAAATATTAGGATCGCATGGATGTGCCTTTACAAGTGCATATCTATCCTTCTTATCACACAAATGTCTTATAAGTGCAATCCCTGCTGTCTCTAACTCCTGTAATGACAGATTAGTATTCTTAAGTTTATTAATAATCTGTCTGTCAGGTTGTAAAACATCTACCATATCTCTGTCAACCGGATGTACGATTTCTGCAAAACCACCTGTATCCATAAATAATCCATAATATAAAGCTGTTGCAACTTTCTTATTCCTATTAACATCATAACCCTCTGCTAATAACATCTGCCATACTAAAGTTGCACATGAACCAAGATTACTTCTTATCTCGGTAAGTTCAAAACCCTTATTTGTGTCTGTATGATGGTCAATTATTGCAACGTTTCGTGATTTGAACTTAGTTACATTTCCCTCGCCATACTGACAGTCCACAGTTAATAAAACAGTATCTTCATTATCGATTTTACTTAATTCATCTACATGCTTTATCTCAATGTCTAATTCATCAATCATCATCTCTAGATTACATTTTGAAATAAAGAATCTGCCACCATAAATAATTCTTACATTTTTATTCTTTGATTTGAAAAAACAATATAATGCATATGCTGAACTGATTGCATCTGCATCAGGATTATCATGACATTGAATCACTATTGTATCAAATCTGTCTAGCTCGCTTAATCTCATTTTTTCTCCATTCTTAAACTTATTTAATAATCATCGCAGGTCTTATTCCTCTTGGTGCTCCTACTGTCTCTGCATAAAAAGGTGTACCATTTGTACTGTAATCCTCCGAAAATACACATACTACCTTATAGCTGCTATCATCACTTTTAGTTCTTGTAAACCATGGGAATTTGCCACCATATTCACTCGCAAGTGCACTTACTTCCCCAGTTCTGTCAGCATCTAAAGCTTCTTTTGTAATCTCTGCCTCTGGGAATATTACGTCACCATTAATTATATAATCATTAACTTCTTCTATTGATGGTAAAAATACATAATCTCCATTAGTTTCTACGATTTTATTTAACTCATCTTCAGTAAATGCATTTAAGAAACCCTCCTCCTTATCATATGCAATTCTACTGTCATAAAATGCCTTGCTGTCGGGTGAGTTTCCCTCATATTTAACTTTTTTATCCTGACTGTTTAACCATATTCTTATGTTCGATTTACTCCAGTCGTTACTTCCTTTGGCATTAATGAGTTCTTCATCTGAATATTCTGCTTCTTTATCTCTTTCAAATTCTGTAGTGTCATTTATTTTATTCCATTCACCGCTTTTAGCTGAATCATATGCTTTAATAGAAATACTGTATTTAGCTAAAATATATTTATTACCTTTGTCATCAATATTTAAAACTATCCATTCAATAGGTTTTCCATTATATGTTCCCATTGTTATAATATCTCCGACTTTACAATCTGTGGTTTCCTTTGAAACATTTTTATCACTATTATTGTTATTCATATCCTCTGCATTATTTTTATCATTATCTTTAACATTAACATTTTCAGACACATCTGACTTTTTATTATCATTATTAGTATTCTTATTAAATATAACTGTAATAGCAATTACAATTATTAAAGCAATGCCTGTAGCTATGCTAATTATAGCTTTCTTATTATTTATTTTTTTATCAGCATAATTTACAACAGACTTACCATCTGAACCTTCATTAGCTACTGCTTTATTTTCAGCTTTATTTTCAGTTTCTTTTTTATCTTCTTCCTTAATAATATTTGCCAACTCATCTATCTTACTTGTAAATGATGCATCTATCCACTGGCTTAACATTATAAAATATTCGAATGATTTTGGAACTTCGACATCTTCTATCTTGTATACATAGATTTTCATATTGCTGTTAACAGCTCTTTCGACTTCTCTAAGGACATGCTGAGATTCAAACGCATCTTTCGAGGCAATTAATATGAATTTAGTGCATTCATCTATTCCTCTTACTATTTCTTCACCATATATCTGTCCCGGAGTTAAATCTCTTGGGGCTATAAAGCATTCTATATTCTTTTTCTCTAAGCAATCACAAATCTTCTTTGCTTCATTAAAATTCTTAGATGAGTGTGATATAAAAACTTCTTTACTCATTTCTTAGTATATTGCCTCCTTTATAAATAAATGTACCTCATATTGGTAATAAAAGAATGTCGCCTGCGACATTCTCCGCCTGCGGCGGGTTGCGATAGCAACATTTTCTGCT